>Ga0194132_10000385_pt1 | contig 90389 bp, 73 predicted proteins | sample TA2KigOf80mmetaG_FD_148612 | JGI IMG/M metagenome (GOLD analysis project Ga0194132, IMG submission 148612) | Freshwater microbial communities from Lake Tanganyika, Tanzania - TA2015054 Kigoma Offshore 80m | ecosystem: Environmental > Aquatic > Freshwater > Lake | place: Tanzania: Lake... | reverse complement strand
ACCAGCCGGCGCCGATCGTCGACTTGGCGAGTTGCGATAAAATCGTATCTTGTGGATTAGGGGCTAAGTGATAGGCGTGGGAAAGAAACGTGATCCCAAGAAACATGGTCGTTAGAAGGCCGCTCATGACGAGCATGGTTTGAGCGGCGTGTTTAGATTCGGGCGCCTTAAATGCTGGAACACCGTTCGATATTGCCTCGACGCCAGTCATCGCTGAACATCCAGAGGCAAAAGTCTTCAGTATTAAAAACAGACCTAAACCCTCAACAGCAGCGGGCGGGTTCACCACGGCCGCAGCAACTGGAGATCCAAATAGTAGCTTGAAAGCTCCTATCACTAGCATTGTCAAAATGGACCCGATAAAGAGAAAGGTGGGAACAGCAAATATATTTGCTGAGTCACGAATGCCGCGCAAATTTACCAACGTTATGATCACAATGCAGGCAACACCCACCTCTACATTCCAGGCTGCCATAGCTGGGAGGGCCGACGTTAGAGCGGCTACCCCCGAGGACACCGAAACTGATACAGTAAGGACGTAATCAATAAGTAAAGCTGCCGCAGCGACTAGCCCAAAGTTGCGACCCAGATTGTCAGCGGCAACTGTGTAGGCGCCCCCACCATTAGGGTAGGCAAAAATCGTTTGACGGTAGGACACCGTCACGATCACAAGTAGAGCAACAATAGCTAGGGCGATCGGAATGTTTGCCGCAAAAGCCGCAACACCCGCGGCACTAAGAGTGACCAAACTCTCCTCGGTAGCATAAGCAACAGAAGAGAGGGCGTCCGATGACAATACAGCTAGGGCCTTAGGTCTCGTCAATCGCTCGTGAGAGGCCTCGGACGTGGCAAGTGGGTCTCCTAGCACCAGGTGTTTTAACTGTCGCAAGCGACCCATAGAATCAGCCCTTAATTTGTGGTTGTGAGATCGAAGGCGAGCATTAGGCTGCTCAGATAGTTAAGTATCGACGACCCACCCCGACTTTTTAAGTAGCTTTTACCTATGTACTGATACCCAGATGCTATTTATCAAAGGGGCCGTAATTGGCGAATATAAAGGAGGTGAACGTACACCACACATTGGAGCCACAGTCTATGTCAAATCTCCTGTCCCTCTATTTAAGTCAAAAAATTAGGTTGAACGCCCTCCCTGGAACCATAAGTAATAGAAACAAAAGACAAAATAATAAAATGAATGGCCCCGTGTTCGTTGCGACCCAGGTGCCCCAGTATCGAGAGGAGCTTGACCTAGAAGAACGTTACCGAGTGGAGAGCCTTACCCGAGATCGCTACCTAGAGACCTTTAAACTGCTACAGAGCGTCTCAAATGAGTACCAGGACATGGCCGCATTTATTGCGAAGGAGATCGAAACTAGATTTTTAGGCCGTATTTCACTTCTCGATGTTGGTGCCGGATCCGGTCACCTCATGAAAAAACTTGGTGAGATATACAATTTAGCGAACATTTCTCGTTACGTCGGAGTCGAGCCTGATGCGACTGCTGCGGCTTCATTAATCCAATTTTGGCAAGCGTATCCGACCGTGCAGAGCGTTGTCGATGTAGAGCGCTTTGATCAAGCTAGGGGTAGTGATCTTCAGCAGAAATTTGATGTCGTCTTGTTTTCACACAGCTTGTACGGCATGAAGGACCCCAAGAGAGCGTTGGAGGAGGCCAAAAAGCTGCTGAATCCTGGTGGTGTAATCATCGCCATAATCAATACACCGATTGGACTTGTAAAATTCTTTGCTGCAATTGAGCCCTATCTTGATCGAAATACAGCTGCTATTGAAAACTTCAACTTTGACAGCCAAAAATTGGCCGCAACTCTGCGCCAGCTAAATTGTAATTTTGAGGCTACACCCATCGTTACAAACTTTGACCTTACTTCTCTTTACGAGACTACGGTTGAGTCTGATCAAAGGCGACAAGAATTTCTGTCTTTTGCCACCCTGTGTGAGATTGCTAAAGCACCGCTGCCTGTTCGTGAAGATGCAGATTTTTTACTTCGCGCCAGCTGCATGAAAGTTGGGACAAAAACCATGTTACCGCAGCCCATGGCAGGATTTGTTATCAAATGAAAATAAAAAGAAGCGGCGGTAAATTCGAGAGATCGAGTTTACCGCCGTTTTCTTGTCATCTCTCACCAAACTGTAAAAGTGAAGATTCTACTGTTCAAGGAAATCGAGACTTTTGCCATAGGTTTCCCGCATCATAAAGCCCGCGACGAGTCCAAATACAAGTACAATACCGGCTACCGTTAGGGCCGCGTCACGCATCCCAATCTCAGGTCTAAGGAACTCCAAGCTGAGTGTCATGGGAATGACTAGCGCTCTAACTAAATTTGGTACAGTGGTAGTGACGGTTGCACGCAAATTGGTACCAAACTGCTCAGCAGTCGCTGTGATCAGCAGCGCCCAGTATCCAGTAAAGTAACCGAGGACAAAAAGGATAGCGTAGTAGGACCAAGGTGTCCCGTTCCTGTGCAGTAAGAATCCAAGTGTGAACACGGTACTGCCAAGTAGTGATAGGAGGATAACTTTCTTTCGTGAGGCCAATTTTTGACTTAGGAATCCGTTAATAAGATCCCCGATAAGATACCCAGCTGTTGAGACTACAATCGCTGTTGAAACCTGCAGTTCTCCGGTTACGCCAAGGCTCTTGCCGATTTCCGGGGCAAATGCTGAAAGGATTCCACTCATGAACCAGAGAGGCCCAGCGGCGAGAGCGCAAGCTGCGAATCGCACGATGCGATTTTTGTCGCATAGCATCCTTAAGTCACCGCGCTTCACGGCGCTACCTTTGCCCTCCAGATGGTGAAACAACTCAGAATCAAGGGTTCTCATTCTCAGTGCCAAAAGGCAAAATCCCATCAAACCACCTATTACATAAGCATTTTGCCAGGTACAAAGCTCGCCGATCGTTGCGGACATGACGACGCCTAGCGAGCCAAATGCTGCGATAATGGCGGCGGCGTAGCCTCGGTGCTCCGTCGGCAGTGCTTCGCTGACTAATGTGATGGCTGCCCCTAGTTCGCCGGCGAGCCCGAATCCGGCTAAGAGACGCAGGGCTCCGTAGGTCTCTATGTTTGTGGCCCAAGCATTGGCAAAGTTTGCCACGGAATAAAGAAGAATCGATCCGAAAAGTACGGAGCTTCGACCCTTTTTGTCACCAAGCATGCCCCAGAAAAAGCCACCGACAAGCATCCCAATCATTTGGAGATTGATCAGTAGCACGCCCTTTGCAAGCAGCTCATCACCATGATAACCAAGTGTCTCAAGACTCGGCCTACGTACCAACGAGAAGAGAATCATATCGTAGGTATCGACCAGGTAGCCTAATGCAGCGACAATAACGTTTGGATGTAGGAGGCTCTGCCTGAGCCCTCCGTATAGGCTTGGTCCTGACTCAATATCACTTGCAACCATTGCCTGAGTTTGCATGAGTATTCCCTTCATCAACTGCAAGGTGAGATGCTCTCGGAGCATGTTCCACACGCGGCATGCAGTTCTTATCTTCGGGAATATTGCGACGAAGGTGAAATATCGACTAACGATAAATTAATCGTCAAAAACTATTGAAGCGAAATGAAGTCAGGCGCCACGTAGACGCCTAACTATGCGTATTGGTAACGAGATTACTCGCCTCTAACTTCGGTGCAAACCTTAGCATAAACACCCAGAATCGATGTCAGCTCGTAGTCGACCGAGGCAATTTTTTCAATGCCAGCACTCTTTTGAGCCGTCGAGATCGAGTTGTCACCCCAACCAACAACGCCAAGTACGTTTTGTCCGCAGGCCTTGCCGAATTTACCGCGCTTCATCGATACGCCAGGGGCGATGGGCCCGTTGACACTGGTATAAAGGCATCCTGAAGGTACAACACCGCCATTAGCGCCGCCGCCGCCCACACTTATACATCCAGTCATAAGAAGGGGGGAAGCCAGAGCAATCAAAGCGAGGTTACGGGAGAAAGAAAACATGGAATGCTCCTAAATAAAAAATATACTTTCTATGATAGCAGTGCGGCGAAGATACTTTCAAGTTAGCGAGAGCATTCCCAAAATTTAGAATTTACTGTCTTCGCCTAGGCTAAGGTCCTGTAAGCCTCGACGCAGTCTAGTTCTGCGATCATCATTTCGACGATTAGCAATCTCGCCCGCACTGTAGATGTTTGCCGTGTAGAAAGTGGCCGCAAGAGTGCCCCATCCAATTGCGGTAGCTGGCGAATAGCCTGGGATCTTTTGCGATTTTTTCCACGAATCATAAGTCAGGTAAAAAAGTGCGCTGTTTACTATGAGTGACGATGCAGCCACCGCGTACTCACCGCTGTATGCATGTCCCAGGCCTGGGATCGCGGCCAAGAGAGAGGCAACGCGACTGCTGTATGGTTTCTCGGCTTCAAAGGTGCGTATCAGCTCCTCGGATCTTCTAGCTAGCTCCTTGTAAGTCGGAGCACTTGATTTTGACGTCACCACGGCCTGATACTGGACCATTGCCTCTTCAAGTCTGGACTGAGCTGCTAAGGCAGTGCCCAGTAGCAAGCGTGACCGAGAGAGCCTCTCGGCAAGTGATGTAGCTTGATTTGCAGATAAATGATTTGTCGTGCCTGGCGTCAAGGTATCGCTAAGAGTTGACTCAGCAGAGTGATAAGCGTCCATTTGTATCAGAGATTTAGCGAGGAGTACCTTGGCGTCGATACACTCAGCCGGATCAGTAACAGTAGTTTTAGTATCCCCGAAACAAGGTGAGGCGATAACAGAGCTTAAACGCCCACTGATCACAGCTTGGGCCTCGTTGAACTTACCCTGAAGGTAGTAAGAGTCCGCCAACTTGAGTTGTAAGTTGAGGGGAGCGGCCGGTCCGATAAGAATTAGTGCCCTCTCAAACTCCTCGGAGCTACGCGAAAAGTCTCTGGCTTCGTAAAATCTTTGGCCAAGATCCAGGTGATGCGAGGCCCAAATCTTACTGTCTTCTGCCAGTGCAGTTAAGGACTGCGCACTCACTGCGAGCAAAATAAAAATGATTCGACACAAAATCTGCCACATCTTGATTCACCTAATTCACGGGGTCAAAAACTCGCCAGCGGCCCAAATGATAAACTAACCGGTAATTGCCACTAGATTCAAAATCGAAACTTTCCTCAAGGAGCCTCTCAGCCGTCATCCAGAGCCCTTTAAGAATTCCATGTTTCCTAGTCGCAAGAACGCAGTACTCAGAGCAGGTCGGATAATGTGGGCAGCGCGGACCATCGGCAGCGGAAATCAGCGACCACACTCTCTGGAGTACTGGTCTAATCGGCGTTGAAGGCCCTGCCGGCGCCTGTCTGTTTGAACTCTGCAGAGATGCGGAGCTTTCGATAGTAAGATGATCGAGGGGGTGCCAGACGCGATCTTTGACCTTCTTTATGCTCTGCTGCATAAGAAGCGCCGGTGAGCGTCCGCTTCTAAAGATCGTGGCAGTGAGGGTCTCTGTAAGTCCAGCTGTGGCATGAGCCCTTGCCTCACATCGCGATAATGCCTGATCAACCACTTGACCGACTTCGCTATAGCTGACGAGACGCCACCGCGTAAAACCGGAGCGATTACCCGCGTGCTCAACGATATCCATATTGGCTGGAACCGGTCCAAGTGGCATTGACGAGGCGCGACGAAAGCGAATACGCCGCCATGACTCGGGATAATCCTCACGCACTTGAGCGGACTGCGGTGACTGCCAAAATATTTTCAGAGCACTGAGGTAGGGAATCGGAAGTCTGAAAAAGTCTGAGTCAGCTAGATAAAACGGAATAATAATACCAAGGTGGGGATCGATCACTGAGACTACTGGTAGCTCCTTGCTCAGCAAATATTGTTCTCGTCCGCCAGTCAACCTGATCGCGCAAAGACGGCTATGCTGCTGATCAACTGTCACTGACCACTCTTGGAGCTCAATTGATCTCAGCAGCGAAGATTGATCTGGTGACTGACCTGTTTCAGAGATCCAACTTAAATTAAATTTGGTCGGCCAAGTTGCACCAAGGGTGGTGTGTGCCGATAAGATTAAGAGCAAGAATGGTAGTAACACCACGGCTTTTCCTATCTTAAACGGGTGCGGCTGCGTGAAGTTTCTTCGCCTTCTTGTCAAATCGCGCAATGAAAGGACATTTTTGACAGAGCTCCTCGCGGAGTACACCCAACTGAAAACCAGAGCGTATACGCTCCGCACGATCGCTGCCAAGAATATCGTTCAGAGGTTGTGTGAAACTGTTACCCAGATTAATCACCGCCTCTTTATCAAGGCAGCAAGGGACCACTGTTCCGTTGGCGTGGATACCAAAGTGACTACTCAGACCGTGACAGAATCCCTGCTCCGATCTTTTAGGCAGTGCTGGCGATGGCCACACAAATCGTGAATCAAAATGAGCGGAAAGGCGGCCGCGGAGTCGCGCCTGCTTACGACGCTTGATATTGATTGCAGCTGGAGATAGGTCAACTTTATAGCGATCTTCAAGAATCGCACGAATTCGCTGATTGCTTGGTGCAGGCTCATCGCCCACTTTGAGATCCCAGAGCCGAAGATTTATGTAAAGGTCTGGCCTAACCTTTTCCGCCTCGTCGGCAAAGGAGAGAATCCGCTCCAAATAGGGATCCACCTCTCTCGTCGGAAAGTTCGCCTCAAAACTGTGCACTGAAATATTCACTTGGCGCAATATAGGCGAAAGTAACAGGTCTTTGCGAGAACCTGTGAGTAGCACACCATTAGTGGTCAAATTGATTGGTAATCTTGCCCTGGTGCAGATATCGATAATCGATGCTAGCTCGGGATGATTGAGGGGCTCCCCCATTAGATGGAGGCAAACCTCGTCGACTAACGGGGCAATCTGCGGGGCTAACGTCGCAAACTGTTCAGCAGTCATGACCTGCTTTTGCCGCTCTACCTCAGGGCAAAAGTGGCACTGCAAGTTACATATGTTGCTTATTTCGACGTAGGCACGCCTGTAATTAGGCATAATAGTGGACACACTTTAGAGGGGCGGAGAGACTAAGTCCCTCACGCTAGCGGGTGAGCAGGCGCGAGGGAGGTCACGCAATCACTTCTTGAAGTATGCTTTGAGACCATCTTGCGTGGTCTTCATCGACTTCTCGCCTTTTTTCCAGTTGGCTGGGCAAACTTCGCCGTGCTCTTCCGTGTACTGAAGAGCTTCGACAAGGCGCAAGAACTCATCGATGTTACGACCCAGTGGCAGGTCATTGATCGTTTGCTGACGCACTTTGCCAGTTTTGTCGATGAGGAATGCGCCGCGCAGTGCAACGCCATCGTTAGGAATCAGCACGTCGTAATCGCGAGCGATGGTCTTATTGATGTCAGAGATGAGGGGATACTTGACGCCCTCGATACCGCCATCTTCGCGCTTGGTGTTGAGCCAAGCCAAGTGCGAGAACTTACTATCGACCGATACGCCGAGGACCTCAGTGTTCAACTTCTTGAACTGCTCCAGTTTGTCTTGGAACGCGTGTAGCTCCGTCGGGCACACGAAGGTGAAGTCGAGTGGGTAGAAGAATAGAAGGACGTACTTACCACGGTAGTCAGACAGGCTGACGGATTTGAAATCACCGTTGACTACGGCCTCTGCTTTAAACTCGGGGGCATTCTTTCCGACTAGAACGGACATCGATTAGTCTCCTTAAAATTGAGCCACCTGTGGCCGATAAAACCAAGTACCGAATCCAAACACGGTGGCCCTAGATTGTCAACGATCACGCCTCGTGCATATGGGGATATGCATATTGCGTGGGTGGAACGAACGTTTCCTTGATCGTACGCTGACTCATCCAGCGCACCAGGTTAAGTTTGCTGCCAGCTTTATCATTAGTGCCGGAGGCGCGGGCCCCACCAAATGGCTGCTGCCCAACGACGGCACCCGTAGGTTTATCATTGATGTAGAAGTTACCTGCAGTCTGCTCTAGTGCCGTCGTCAGTTTGACAATCGCCTGGCGATCTTGGGCAAAGATGGCACCCGTTAGAGCATAGGGAGAGGTCTCGTCGGCGAGTTTCAGCGTCTCGTCCAATTGCTGGTCGTCGTAGACGTAAATCGTCAGCACCGGACCAAAGAGCTCCTCGCTCATGGTACGGAATTTGGGATCTTCCGTCACAACGACGGTCGGCTTGATGAAGTAGCCAACAGAGTCGTCTGTCTCTCCACCAACGAGGATCTTCGCTGCAGTCGACTGCTTAGCGTAATCGACGGCGCCTTTGAGCCGCGCAAAGGCACGGCTATCGATCACTGCGGCTAGGAAATTCGTGAAGTCGGCAGGATCTCCCATCTTGAGACTGCTGACCTGGCTCACCAAGTCGTCCTTAACTTTGGCCCAGAGACTGCGTGGCACGTAAGCGCGCGACGCCGCACTGCATTTTTGCCCCTGATACTCAAAGGCGCCGCGCACGAGCGCGGTGACCAAGGCCTGAGCGTCGGCCGACGGATGGGCAAAGACAAAGTCCTTGCCGCCAGTCTCGCCTACCAGGCGCGGATAGGTGCGGTAGTTGTTGATGTTCTGGCCGACGGTCTGCCACATGCTATTGAACACCGCTGTGGATCCCGTGAAATGAACGCCAGCTAAGTGCTGATTGGCAAGCGCCTGTGCACTAATAGCGACGGGATCTCCGCTAATCATGTTGACGACGCCGTCTGGTAGCCCGGCCTCACGCAGTATCTGCATCCCAACCCAGGCGCCAGCAAGTCCGGTGGCCGCTGGCTTCCACACCACGCCGCAGCCCATGAGGGCTGGGGCCGTTGGCAAGTTGAGCGCAATCGACGTGAAGTTGAAGGGGCTAACAGCAAAGACAAAGCCCTCAAGCCCACGCCCCACTGTGCGGTTCCACACACCGGCTGGCGAAATTGGCTGATCACGGTAGAGTTCCGTCATGAAATGCACGTTGAAGCGCCAGAAATCTGCGAGCTCACAGGCAGCGTCAATTTCAGCCTGATAACAAGTCTTGCTCTGGCCGAGCATGGTTGCGGCATTCATGACCTGCCGGTATTTACCACTCAAGAGATCGGCAGCTTTAAGAAATACGGCCGCTCGGTCTTGCCAAGCTAAGCGTGACCACTCTTTTTGTACGGTAACGGCTGCGTTGATGGCCGCGTCCACATCCGAGGACGTCGCATTGTGGAACTTAGCGATCACATGCTGATGCTTGTGCGGCATCGTGACCTGGCCTGCGGCCTGTGAGCGGACCTCTTTGCCTTTGATGACCAGCGGGATATCGACCTGATCCGACGATTGCCTCTTGAGTTCGGTCTTGAGCGCGGCACGCTCTGGACTACCAGGGGCATAATTGAGAACCGGTTCGTTGACTGGGGGGGGAACTGTGAAAAGCCCGTTGGCCATGTTCATCCTCGCAAGCAGTTAAGACCTGGGCGCATTCTAGCGTGACTTGGCCAAAAGGCAACGCCCCTGTGCTTGAGACCGGAGGCCAGACAGTGCGGTAAGTTGGGGGAGATGGGGTAGAATGAAATGATCCATCCTCACATCCAGTCCCATTCAACCATGGAACCACCCGACCTTGCTCACGTTGTCACGGCTGCTATCGCTATCAATACTGCTGAGCGCAGGTGGCTTAGCCTCTGGTGATTTTGTTGCGGTTGCCGCTGCCAAGGCCCAGTCCCAGGCCAAGGCGACCAAGACGGGTGTGAGCACTAAGACATGGGCGGGGCGTCCAAGGGGCAAAGGTGCAACGGCAGTGCCTCAGGCACAGGCCCCAGCAGTCGCACCCAAGCCGGTAAATGCTCCGGCGCCTGTAGCTCCGGCATCATGGACGGCGCCTGGTCAGGATGAAACCGAGGCACGTGAGTGGCGTGGCGAGCGCTTTGCTAAAAAACACGGCGGCCTTTTTGTTGGTCTGTCCCTGCAGCAACTAGCCGGTGGCAAAGGCCGGATCCCGGAGGTCCGCGTCATCGTCACCGACATCCAGCAGAGAGAGACGCATCTTCTGCGTCTGGATCCGAGTCGCCTGAGTGCAGCCGCACCGGGACAGATGTTCATTGCCGCAACAGGTAAGTACGCGATTAAGCGCATTGAAGTGATCGACGGTAGCGGTATTAAACGTAGCTGGAGCGGTGGTGACGATAGCTTCAAGTTTGCCGTCAAGAGCTACTGCCTTTCTAACCTAGGACGGTGGACCTTTACGCCCCAGGGTGCCAATGGCCTTGCGGTGACTTTTGAGTCCACTCCCAACACCTTCAAGGAACTGGGGCGGAGTCGCGAGGACAACAGTGTAGCCGCCGTCATTGATGGTACCTCCGGAGCGGTGCAGGCGATCTTTGCTGGCAAAAAAGCACTCTTTGGCGCGACCTCTGCCACCGATGGTAAGGGAGCCCCGAGTGGCGCCGGCGCGCGGCAGGACGTATCTGCATCTGGCCAGCTGGCAGGTTTACGTCTTAATGAATGGCACGGTGAGTACTTCGAAAAGAGTCGGGGGGCGTTTTTTATCAGCCTGAGCCTCCAAAACTTTCGCGGTGGTTTTACCAGCGAAGTCCAGGTCTATATGACCGACCTTTTGCACAACAATCCGGTCATGGTTAGCTTAGATCCGAGTCGTCAGCCAACATCCGTTGCTGGCCAGATTTGGATCGCGGCGACGGGCAAATACCGCCTCGATAAGATTGAGCTCGTCGATGGCACTGGGGCTAAGAGAACCTGGATGGGCGACGCCGATCAACAGCGCTACTCCGTGAAAAAGCAGTGCCTCTCAAACCTAGGAAGATGGATTGTTAGGCCCCAAGGTGCGGACGGACTAGCACTTACCTTTGAGCCCATTGCCAATCCCTTCAAAGAGCAGGGCAAAGATCGCAAGGATAGCTCGGTGGCAGCCGTGATCGATGGTAAGACTGGACTCGTGCAAGAGGTTTTTGCCGGCAAAAAGGCGATCAATAACGCCGAATCTGACAACTCCACGACGAACGAATTGCGCCGCAGCATCACGTTTACGCGTCAGATTTCCATGTTTTATAAGCTAGACCTCATGCGTCACAACTACCATGCCAAATCTATTGCCGCGATCCTTAACGCCAACGATGCGTCGGTGCGTCGGTGCTACACGGATCGACTCGATTTCAATGATAATTTGCGAGGTACTTTGAGCTTTACCTTTCTTCTGTCTAAACAATCAGGGACTATGGCCAAGCTTAAGCACACGGGCGGCTCGGCAAACGATCCGAAGTTAGCGGAATGTGTCTATCTAGCGCTCTCCAGTATGCAGTTTCCTGTTCCGGATAATATGGTGGGCGAGTTGGTTTATACTTACGACGTAAAATAGTTATAATTACTGAGCTACTGCAGAGGCAGGCACTTCATAAGGGGGGCAAGGCGGTGACCAATCAACAACCTAATCTGGGGCAAAGAGAGCCGCAGCCGTTATCCCAGCCTCTCAGCCAGCCGCTGTCAGAGATGACACCTGGGGGCAAGGCTAAGCGCAGGGTTCGTAACTTTGTCCTGCAGCCCTTGCAGCAAATTAAGATTGGCCTTTATTCCATCATCTTGTCGCTGCTTTTTGCCGCGGCACTAGCGTGGATTGTGTACTACAACTTTGCCGGCCTGGTGAACTCAGTGGTACTCCTGACGGACGCAGAGGACGAAGTCAGAGAGCTATTCATGGACTATTGGCGAGGGACACAGATTTGGGTGTACGGGTCGTTCTTTTTGTATATCGTATCGACTGTGACGCTGTCGATTCTGTATACGCACAAGTTGGTGGGGCCGACGATTGCGTTTAAACGTCATCTCAGAGCTCTGCGCGAGGGGCGATTCAACTCGCGGACTTATTTGCGTAAAGGTGACGCTTTTTCCGAGGTTGCTCATGAGCTCAATCGTTTATCCGAGCAACTAGAGCGCAGCTACAACAAAGAACCAAAAAAAGATTAAGTTTAGTTAAAGCCCGCCTATGGCCAAGACCTCTGAGTCCAAAAGTGAATCCGCCGATCGGCTAGTCAACGACTGGTTTCTGACGGCTATCGTCCATGACGGCCCAGTCGCTTCATGCTTGGATGCTGTCATTGCCGAGCTCGATAGTCGCCGTATGTTTGTCGATACGATACGCAAGTCACTTAGCGGCGAGACTCTGCAAGTTGATGCAGTGACTGATCTCAGTCAAAGGATCCGTGCACTCGAAAATACACTGAGATTTAGACTCCCAATGCTGACGGTGGAGCGTCCTAGTGCGTGGTTCAGGGCGCCAGCTGCGACGACCACGGGTCCCTTTCAGGCGGCCTTGCTTAGTGAACCGGTGTTTGCTCCCTACGACGGAGCACTTGTCTCGCAGGTTGAACAAGCTTTAGTCAAATCCTGGCAGATGCGGGACGCGAGCAGCTTACCATTCGCTGAGGATCAACCTTGCCTATGGACAACCTTACTTAGACACAACGCGCGTTTAGAGCAGATTTGTAAGTTACCGGTGCCGTTCGTCGGTTTGCGGCTTGATGAGTTACCCGACGGCTTACCGACGGAACTACAATGTCGCTCGGTATGTTCCTTTCTCACCAACGTCCGCGGTGAGCTGATAGCGGCACGTGAGCGACTCAGCAATTGCTATCAGCAGCTGCGCGAGTGCAGTCTACGTCTTTGGTTAGTCCAGAGGCGCGAGGCCATGGAGCAAGACGTGCGCCGCCAGCGCTCGCAGCGCGGGGCGCAGGATATTCGTGACGAGTTTAGGCGGCGACGTTCACAGGCGTCTACCGCCGCGCCTTTGCTCGCACCGGCTGATCTTGAAGCATTGCGCTTCATGGGGTTCGCTGCATTACCTGCTCCAGGTGATCTGCGGCAGCGCTATATCGCCATGGCTAAAAAGCTGCATCCCGATCTCCAGGGTGGTGATGACCAAGGCTTCAAGCTGTTAGTCAATGCCTATAATAGACTGACGGCAAGAGTTGAGGCGTGAACCCTCCTAACTCGAAAAATGCGTCCGCAGTTTATCAGGACCGTGTTCTTGCCCATGCGCGCCAACCGGTTGGGTATACCGAGTCTCTGGATGGCGCAGCATCACGCACAGTCACCAATCCTCTCTGTGGCGACGAGGTCACTGTCATGGGGCGCTGGGACGCAGGGGGCAAGCTGCAGCTCGGTTTTCACTGCCGCTCCTGTCTCCTCTGTAAGTCCAGTGCCTCCATCATGGTCAGTAGCCTCGCGGGTAAGACCAAAGTCGATGCGCAGAAGCTGGTTGCGCTCTTTCAGACGTCCTATCAGAGCATGGATCCTGAGCAAGCGACGAAATTTCAAGGCGATTTGCGGGCTATTTTTGATTTGCAAAGATATCCAACGCGCATGACTTGCGTGCTCCTGCCATGGGACGCCGTATCTAAACTGCTGTATAATTAGATTATAAATTGGTTTAGTGGAGGATTCTTTCCGATGGGCTACATGCGCCGTTTTGCCCCCATGTTTGCGCTGTTTGTTGCCTTTGCTTGTCATAACGATCCGAGTGGTAAAGATGCGGATGTGAATGAGAAGAGTAAAGTTTGCGTCGCCGCAGGTGCAACTCTTAGTGCGACCACCAATGAGTGCGAATGTGCCGGCGGCTCCAAGTGGACGGGTAGTCGCTGCGACAGTGAGGCTGGTAGCAAGGACAAAGCGCAACTCACCGAGGCCCAACCAGCGACACTCGCGCCGCAGGTATCAACACTGCGTGAAGTCACGCCAGCTACACTGTTGCCTGAAAATAAGGCCAAAGATGGGCGCAGGAGTGGCATAGCAAAAACGGACAAAGCTGATGCGCAAGTCCAGTCACTCACGCCGCATCAATTGGCCGCGCTTAAAACTAACTGTGAGAAAGCTCACGCAAAGTGGATGGGTGGTGAATCCTACTGCTTGTGCCCCGAACATAAAGTCTTGGTAGGCGCTAAATGCCAGGCCATACGCAATCAGGTCTCTGATGCGGCGTGCACGAGCGCGGTGCGTCCCGGACGCTGGAGCAAAGGTGACTGTCGCTGCAGTGGCGGCGAAACTTTTATACCCGAGCGCGGCGGATGTGTGGCAGCCAAGAGTGTTGCAGGGAACACGCTCAAATTCACCTGCGAGAACGGTCTCAACAGTGGCAAATGGGACGATAGTAAAAATCGGTGCAACTGCCCATCGGGTCGCATTTGGTGGCACGAGTCTTGTGCTTTAATGTCGCGTTTGAGTTCGTCAAAAATTTGCGAAAGTGAATTTCACGGTGGCAGTTGGGACGGTGTGCAGAAAAGATGTCAGTGTCCCAAGGGCAGGATGTGGCTCAATCAGAGCTGTCTCGATCCCCACGCGCTACCCAGTCGCAATGTATGCGAGAGTGAGTGGAACCGCGGCACCTGGAATCAAAAACGCCAGAGCTGTGCCTGTCCGCGCGGTGGGCAGTGGAACAGTAAAAATCTCACCTGCACACGTCGTGCCGGCTGAAGTTAGCCAGCACTGGTGCAGTGACTCAGCCGTTGATTGCCTTCATGATCTCTTGGATCATGCCGCCACCCTGAGCTGCCAGAATGATGGCGACACCCATAAGCGATTCGCCTGCGATGAGACCAGACGATACGGTGACTAAGTAACGATCCGCTGTCTCTGGTTTCTTCTTCATCAGACGCCAGGCTAGGAAGCTGCCGATAAACATCGAAAGGCAGTTAAAGGCAGGGATGACGCCAGCGATACCTAGTCCAGTTGCCGAAGGTAGCCACTTGCGGTAACGCTCTGGCAGGTAGGCTTCGCCAAGAGCCAGGAACACGCCAAGCAAAGCGCCAACGATCATGGCGGCCAGCGCCCCAGCCGGCAGAGAGCTAACGCCCTTAGCCAGCATTTCGGCAACACCAGCCCAAACTTTTGCGGATGGGGCCGGCATAGCCGCGGTACCCAGCAGCTCGGGCTTAACGACGATGGTATAGACCGGCACTGCCAGTAAGCTACCAGCAACGACACCAAAGAGCTGAGCGATCGTTTGCTGCCGCGGGTTCGCACCCAGCAAATAGCCTGATTTGAGATCGGTCAGCAGGTCGGCAGCGTGTGATGACGCTCCCGCAGTGATCGATGCCGTCATGAGGTTGGTGCTCATGTTCGAGGGAGCGATGATGCCGTAGGATAACTGGGTGATTTTACCCATCGCGCCAATCGGCGTAACATCCGTCTCACCAGTTGCACGCGCCGCCACGATAGCTAGAAAAAAGGTCATCACAACGGCTAGAATACCCATCCACCACGCGATACCAAACCACGCATGGCCCAGATAGACGGAGGCACCTCCTGCAATCAGGGTGCCCCACACAAACCAGGACGTCGGCACTTCGATGTGTGCCAAGGGATCGACCGGACCCGAGTCTTTGTTAAAAGCTGCCTTCAGTCCCGAGAGTGCGCGCAGGATTGTGCGCCATTTAAGGCCCAAAGATACCATACTGGAGGTCACCATCAACGCTGTCGATGGCCACAGAGTCCACGAGACTATGCCCTTGTAGCCAGGCTCGACGATGTTGTCGGCGAGTAGCATGGGAGCAATGACGCAGTAGCACAGTGCCGATCCAAGCAGCAGGGAGACGCCGACGCGGATTCCCATGATGGCTCCTGCCGCAATCATAATCAACGAGCCCTCAAGGCCGATCGAGTAGCGTTCGAGGAGAGTACCGCCGCCAGGAAAGAGCGGCACATGCTCGGGGAACGCAGCGTTTTCGAGCGTCTCCTTGAGTGAGGGACGATCAAGTTTGGTGGCGAGCCAAGCGCCAAATTGTCCGAGGCCGTCGCGCCAGAACGCGACGATGGCACCGATGCCGGCACCCCAAACGAGTGAGCGTGCCTTGCCCAGAGATTCTGCGCCCGCTGAGTGCATAGACCGCAGCGTCTCCGCCGTGGCAATCCCCGACGGAAAGGGTAGCTTGTCGATGTTGATCAACTGCCGCTTAAGTGGCACCGCCATGAATACGCCAAGAATCGAGATGGAGAGTAGCCAGCCAATCATCTCCCACCAGGTCAGCAGGCGCCCAGTTGTCAAATAGAGCGCCGGGAAGGCGGAGGTTAGGCCAGCCGAGGCGATATAACCTGCTGCGCTGGCAGCGCTGGACATGGTGTTGTTTTCTAGAATGGAAAAAGGATTGCGCCGATAATGGGGCACCACGGCTTCCAATGCGCGGAAGACACCGTAAGCAATGATGCAAGCCGTGATGGTGACGCCTAGTCCCCAGCCTGTCTTAAGCCCGACGTATAAGTTGGAAATCGACATAATGGCGCCGATAAGCATGCCGCTAACTACGGATCTGACTGATAATTGGCGTACCTGGTCGCCCTGATAAACATCGCGAAGCCAGGCTCGCGCCTCGTCGTGGTGCATAGTGGTATCCTCATTGGCCGTAATGATGGCTCTGCGGTACCTACGCTAGCTGGGCTACCTGTGCAACCAAAAATCAGCGCGCGCCACCAAACAGATAGTCCTCAATCTCGTCTTTACGGTTATGTGCATCCTGGCGTCCTAACTCTGTAAGATAGGAGCAGAATGCTGGCTCAAACAGGAGATAGCTAGCGAGCTCGGCAGCCTCGACGGCGTTACCCATACCGCCAATCAGATACTGCAGTATGGTCGGAAGCCGCTTGAAATGCTGACCAGCAATTTCGCCCACGTCGGCCGACGGCTGTATAGCGAGGCAATCGATTTGTTTCAGTGGCAACTGCTCACGTAGTTCCGGCGGTACACTCTCCACCATTTTATTCATGCGGGTCAGGCGGTCGATGTCGTATTCGACCGTGTCCATCACGAGGGCATTCAGTACGACCCCTAGGATACGCGCGATGGTTGGCCGGTCGGTTGCGCCGAGATCGGTACGGTCGATGTGGTGATTGCGCCCGTGACGTACCCCAACAATCAGCAGGCGCCGGGCTCCAAGCCGAATGGCCGGGCTTAAAGGTGCGGGGTTACGCACGCAGCCGTCACCATAAAAGCGGGATTCTACCTCGATGGGTGGAAATAGTAGGGGAATGGATGCCGAAGCTATAAGGTGGTCGGCTTTGATTTTCGTGAATGCAGACCTTCGCCTTGGGTGCACCCAGGCAGCGCGCGGCTGGCGCGACATGATAAAAGAGACATTCTCGGAGGTTGTGTAATCGAGGGCGGACACTTCGACGGCGTTTAAGATCCCACTACTCAGATGTTTGGTGATACCGTTAAACGGAACGCGACTGGCGATAAGGGCCTTGAGCGGTGTCGTATCCACAAGCGATACCGCTTGTTTGCGCTTTCGCACATTGCCGAGTGTGAGGTCGGTTGCCCAGTTGACACCGATGCGGCCTAGGGAGCGGACGTCCGTACGAAAGACGCTTTCGGCCTTAAGAGTACTCCAAAAAGCGGAAAGTTGCCGTGCTGCCCGACTAAAATTATCAGCAGTAGCAGAGATAAATCCCACATTCAGGGCTCCAGCACTGGCACCGGAAATAATGTCGCAAGGGAGTGTCTGCGTCCGCGCCTTGGCTATTTCGGCTATGCCTTGGAGCACACCGGCCTGGTAGGCGCCGCGAGCGCCGCCACCGGTGAGGATCAGACCAGTATTTTTCTTTTTGCTGCCCATCCACTAACTCGCTTTGAGCGAAGGGGGTCCAGGTTGGGGGTTGCCTTTGCTCGACCTTGTCATCGGCTTAACTTTGGTTAACTTGAGAACGCGCCTTAAAAAAGGTCCCATCTTATGTTAAAGTTACATGGATTACAGTGGTTTGTATTCTTTAGGTGGGTTATAACATGCAGCTAATGGAGCCATCCATGACCAAGAAGTGGGCTATCGTCACCGGGGCAACCGCAGGAATCGGACGCGCCATTGCGCAGCAGCTTGCTGAACAACATAGCTACAATTTGGTCTTGGTGGCGCGTTCGGAAACGGCGCTGAGTTCCTTAAAGAACGCCTGGGAAAAGTCCGGCATTGAGGTCCAGGTGATGCCGCTTGATTTGAGCCTCGAGGCTGCACCTGAGCAGCTAGCGAGATTCACCGATGAGCAAGGCATTGTTCCTGAGGTTCTGGTCAATAATGCGGGCATTGGCTGCCATGGTCGCTTTCTCGAAACTGATTTAGCCGCGCAAATTAAAATGCTGCGGCTGAATGTCGAGGCTCTGGTGCAGCTGTCCTACCTCTACGGTCAGCGCATGGTTGAACGTAAGCACGGTTATATCATGCAAGTGGCATCGACAGCGGCCTTTCAGCCTCTGCCTTTCTATGGGCTTTATGCCGGGACCAAGAGTCTAGTCGTCAGTTTTTCTAAAACGTTGAACTTTGAGTACAGTACCCACGGTGTAAGCTCGACGGCGGTGTGTCCCGGACCAACGGCAACAAACTTTTTCGATAACAAAGCGTCGGTGACGACAGAAGATTTAAAGAAGCTCTTCATGTCTGCTGATGCCGTTGCCCGACTTGGAATTGCAGCGATGTTTGACCGTCGCGAAGTGTGCATCACCGGAGGTGTCAATAAACTGGGCACGATCGCCGGCAAGATGGTGCCCAGTCGTTTGATGATGAAGTCTCTTGCTAGCGTGATGCGTTAGAGCAGAGCCGCAAGTGGCGCCTCTCCAATTCTGATACGATCTCGTCTTTACCCACCTTGCGCAGGGGGATGTTACCGACCAGTTTGATGCTATCGCGCGTTACAAATCCCTGGTCTCCAGCACCTTCGATTTGCAGAGCCGTCGTCACTGTTTCGTCGATGACATCGGTCACACACACCTCTTCAGCCCCGTTAGGCATTACCGTCGCCGTGCCCTTAAAGGCGAAAACACTCGTCGTGGTCGTTGTCTCCATGAGGGGAGCGGTACCGCTGGGTAGATCGTCTTGATTGATCACGACCGTAAGGAACGGTAGCTTAACTGCCTCCTCAGCCTGTCTATCGAGAAAGGAGAGACTGCCCTTCAACCTCAGCTCCAGTTCACGACCACCAGTGGACCTAGTCGCTACAGCATCGAAACTAGAGTACGGCAGTGATGATTTGCCGTGCTCTTTCAATTCCGCATAACCGTAAGCATCACGGATCATGATGTTGGCGGCGCCGTCCTCGGCGATATGTCCCTTGAGACGCACGTGGACGCCGTTGTCTCCCAGATTGTTCTTATTGACCGCGTCGAGTTCTACGAACGGCTTGTTATCGTCAGGTGTATACAGGCGTGACAGGAAGTCATAGTACACAGAGTAAAGTTGTGAGGGTCCCATATTGCGGGACATGCTGATGGTCAGATTTTTTTCAGGATAAAAATTGGTGATTGTTTGGTAGCCGGGTGTCAGGCCGCCGTGACCGTACCCATCGCCGATGCTGGACGGAGTTTTCATCAACCCAAGGCCATACTGTAGTGGCATACCAAGCACTGTGCCTAGGCGGGTCGTCTTCATAGCAGCGAGTGTTTCTGGACTTAAGATATCTCCGTGAAACAGGGCGTAAGTCAAACGTGCCAGATCGCTGGTATTAGAGACGATGCCACCGGCTGCCCAAACAAAAGAGCTGTCGAATAAATTGGTGGTATCGAGATAGGGACCGATTTTTTTAATCTTGCGCGAAAATGCATTGATGAACCAACCGGGAAACGGAAGGTTCGCCACCATGTATCCTGACACGCGCAGTTTCTTCAGGTCTTGGGGCAGGGAAAGATAAGTAGACTGCATGCCCAGTGGTTCAAACAGCTGCGTCCTTAGTAGTTCGTCCAGTGGCATACCGCTGACTTTTTCAGCGATCATGCCGAGAAGCACGTAGTTGGTATTGTTGTACTCGACCTTGGTGCCCACTGGGAATAGCGAGGGCATCTTAGCGACGGCGTGCACAATGTCCCGTGGCTTCCACTTGCGTGAGTGCCAGTTGAAAGCACTGCGGAGGATGCGGTTTACGCCCTCTTTGCTGAAGACATACTCGGGAATCCCAGACGACTGATTCAGCAAATCACGAACCGTAACCGCGCCCCATTGGGAATATTCGGGGAAGAAATCGGTCAGCTTGTCGCTGAGCTTGACTAAGCCTTGATCCACTAACTTCAAAATCATGACTGCAGTGATGTATTTCGAATTGCTGCCGACCGTGACTAGGTTGTCTAAGGTCACTTGCTCTTGACGATCGATACGCGTGTAACCCTCGGCAGCAGATTGGCATTCCGCTCCGTCACAAACGGTAACAAACGTCGCAGGATCGTTCGAGAAGTAATTGGCCTCTTGCAGCTCCAGCTTTAGTCTCTCAGGAGATAGTGCAGGCTCACCTGCAAAAAGCTGCTGAGAAAGGAGCAATGTCTTAAGCATGAGCTTAGATAGCATAGAGTAATCTCATCGGTGTTGTGCTGTTGACTCAAACGAACGATACGCATTAGTACCTGTTTAGTTGTTAGCAACCGAGCGGAATTTACAACTTGGGGGGACGACTACAGCATCCTCTAAACCGAAACTAGTGTATCACTTAGTTAATAACCTCTGACCCCGTGGCCGGTCAAGAGGACGCTGTCATGATGGGTTTTATTCAATTATGTCGGTGGGTTATTTTTCTTGCCACATTCACTCGTATACGACCACGGCTGCCGTTAGCAGAAATCCCGCCCCGGCTGCGGGGTAAGGCTCCCCGTGAAAGAGTCCCTCATAGCGAAATTCGTTTTCGCGCCCTAGTTGAGCCAAACTAGTCACGTCGTGGCGCACTGCTTGGACTTCGCGTCCCGGACACCAGCCGCTACGCCCGTACCACCAGGTACCGAATTGATTGGGTACGGTGCCGTTTTTCACTTCTTTCATGCAGTTGTATTCGTCGGCGGTTTCGGGAAAACTACGCTCGATCTTTGAGCCATTGACGTAAAACCGGTGGGTTGTGTCACAAAACTCAGCACAGTTGCCGGGCTCCTGCATGCCGTGTCCGGTGATCACGGTGACAAGTTCGACGCGTTTGGCGCTGGCTGGTATGAGTGCCTTCACGGCTGGGCGTTTCTTGTTGTAGTTTTGATCAAAGTTGGCGCCGAAGGTCTCTTGAAAGAGGATGGTCGTCGCAACCGGCTTAATCGCCTCTGCTTTTTTGACCAAACGCAGGTTCAGGTGCATTTCGTACGGCTGGCCAAACTTAAAGGAGAAGCGTCTTTTACCCCCGTCTTTGAGCAGCGGTAAAAATGGTGTGACATCATGCACCCAACGCCCGATCCGGTGATAAGTCGAAATCCAGCGCCCGATTTCTGTGTTGCAATTGTCCGGCTTGTCTTTGTCGCAAACGTAAAAGACGAGAGCCTCGTCCCAAGCCGGGCATTCTCCGACCTCGGCGCTACCCTTACATTCAGCCGTTAAGTCTAGCTCTAGGCCGTCGAAACTTGCCATCTTGCTGGCATCGGGGAGTTCGATGTCAGCGTAGATGCGGTCTTGTTTTTCCACGACGGATTCACCCTTGAATACAGGGACCACGAGAGCATCCTCAGCCGCGAGGGCGGCCTCTCGTTTGGCTTCAAAGTTGTAGTAGATCGATTCGTTCGCCAGCATAGCGAGATTGGGACCGAAATCATCCAGGCTTGGTTCAAACCGATGCGGGTCGCTGTAGTTGCCGACATAACGAATTTTTTGGAACCTATCAATTCCTATGCCCCAACCTGGATTTGCAAGCGCCTCGCCTAGCCAGCCTTTCACTGAGGCTATGGGCACCGTGACATAGTGTAGATGGGAGCGCCAGTGATCGGCATCGGCAGCTGTCATGCCATTTAATGCGCCGTTGACATTATCCATGATCGATTGCAGGGATAGTTGGCGCAGCTCGTCCTCTCGCGCCATCGAAATAAAAAATACATGCGTGTTTTTCGGCAAAGATTTTAACAGTGCCGGTCCATCGCGTAACCAAAGCGGCGTTTTGAATTCGCGCGTCTGCCGCGGCAAGTCCTGGACGATCAGATAGTTGTCGCAGCCCGTATAGGCCTTAGAGAACACAAAATCCCCCGTGGTCGTTGGCAGCTGAAAGTCGGCCGCAATAGCACCAAGGGCAGCATTTTCTGAGACCGTCACCAGAGGTTTTGTCGGTAGCCCTAGAGATTTGCAGTAGGGATTTTCAGGTCCACTGACGCTAGCGGTACTAGAGGCGCCGGCGGGCCTCGTCGTCTTGCAGGCCGAAAGTGCCAGCGTGATGGTCGCCGCCGATAGCAAAGTCCAACGGTTCATGATGATCCCCTCAAGTAAGCAAAAGAGCCTAGCCTCAGAGCTGGGGGAAATTCTAGGCATCCACTTTGCGTGTTTGGATCAATTTACCACAAATGCGTGATCACTGTCCGCGCTGCGGGGAGCGAGTACTTCGATGGCGAGGATCACCAGAACGACCCAGGTGATGTCGGCCAAAATCAGGTGGATTAGCTGCATGGCTGTCGGCGCCAGGAGAACTAAGTTAAGACCGCCAATGATGATCTGAACGGTCACAGCCAAACTAGCAAGTCTCGTGAGCGTTTCCACGCGGCCGGCAAGGCCCTGAGCGCGCAGCACCTGACAGGTCACGATCCAGTACACACTGGTGGCCATGGCGAGCAGTGGGTGGACGACGCGAAGCCGCAGCAGGAAATGCGCGGTGGGGTCGAAGTCCTGTTGCAACCCGGCGCTCAAGGATGTGGCAGGAAACAGGGTGTCACCGAGGGCGACAACCGCGCCGGACGATCCCACGACGACAAAAAGTACGAGACCGCCGAGAACCGCGGGGCGTCGCCAGTCACGCACCGTGATCCTGAACCGCTCGCGGCGCCCGCTGGTTGCATACCAACTGACATAAGTCAGACAGCCAACGAGGAGAAACGTGTTTAGCAAGTGCAAGCTGATCACAACAGCCCGTAGGAGCGATGCATTGTCCTTAACCAATGCGGCAAGCACTAAGCCAGCACCAACTGCCGCTTCTAGTACCAAAAAAACCGCGCTTAAGACGCTACCCTGACGCAGCGCGTGGCCGCGTGGAAAGCGCCGAAAGCTCCAAACGACCAAAAAGCCAACCGCAAGCAGCGTGAGGCCACTGGTGAGGCGGTGGCTCAGTTCAATGATCGTTTCAAGCGCTGGCGTGCGGGGAACAACGACGCCGTTACATAGCGGCCAATGCTCGCCGCAGCCAGCACCGGATCCGGTGGCACGGACAAAAGCGCCCCACATGATCACTAGGATCGTGTAACCCAGTACCGCCCACGTGTAGCGCTGATAGCGAACCTGACTCAAGTTCGGCCCCTCTCTGGTCACTTAACTGCGAAAGAGCTCACCCATCTTCTTGCCGAGGACCCGTGAAGCCCCTAAAAGGCAAATTGCCAGTAGGATCATACCCAGGACACCCAGCGCCGAAGCCGTGAGTTCGCCGCTGCCCTGCTCTAGAAATAGGGCGTAAATTGCCTTGGTTAAGGGATAGTACTGATCCTTCATGGCCAAGATCAAGCTATCGCTCACATCGAGCATGGCATAGGCAAAACATAGGAGGCACCCTGCCACCAAGTTAGCAGCAATCAGCGGCACCGTGATGCGGCGTAGCGTCATGAAGCGGCTGGCGCCGAACACCATCGAGGCCTCTTCCAGGCTGCGACTGGTTTGCATGAGTCCAGCTGTCGCCGCGCGCACCATGTAGGGCAGGCGCCGGATAGCGTAGGCAATGATGAGTAGGGTCATCGGGTTTATAAAGGGATCAAGCGGTGTGCCCGTGAACGTGACTACATAACCAAAGGCGAGGACAATGCCAGGCAGAGCTAGAGGCATCATGGTCACGCCCTCAAGCAATCCTGTGAACGGCACAATCTTGCGGGCGATCACATAGGCAACCAGAACGCCCAAGAACAAATCCACGAGTGTCGATAGGCCAGAGAACAGGAGGCTGTTTTTGATCCCAATCATGGGTAGTTCAGTGGCTAGAACTTGATGGTAGTGCTCAAGGGTATAGTGTTCGGGCAGGATAGTCATAAACCAGTTGTCGCTAAAGCTTGTAAGCGCCACGCTGAGGTGCGGTGTCACAGCTAGTAGGATCACAAAACCAAGTAGTAAGTAGCATGGTAGGGCGCCAACGAAATTAAGTTTCTGCACCCGATTGGTCACGTGACCGCGCGCCATCATTTCGTACTTGCGGCCAGACAGCGCCAGCTTCGAGACAAAGAAGATCACCAAAGTCATCACAATGACTAGGACCACCAAGGCAAAGCCCATGGGGTTCTCGTTGACGTCACTGATCATGTTGAAGATGCGCACAGGCAAAGCTTGCTGGTATCCGACCAAGAGCGGCGTCCCTAGATCGGTGAAGGCCCAGATGAAGACGATGATCGCACCAGCAAAATAACCAGGTCGCGCAAGTGGCCAGGTGATGTCCTTGAGCCGCTTCCATTTACTGACACCGAGAGTATCGGCGACATCATCCAGACTGGGATCGATGTTGGCGAGAGCGCTTGTTAAGTTGAGATACAGAATGGGATAGAGGTGAAGAGCCTCTAAAAGTGCTACCGCCCAAAAGATTCTCGAGCCCTCAAGCCACTCAATAGGCGCATCGGTGAGTCCAAACTCCATCAGGAACAGGTTGACGACTCCGCGGCGGGCAAAAAAACGTTGAATGCCAATAGCGCCAACAAAAGGCGGCATGACCATCGGCATCAGGAGGAGACCAGTTAATAGCGTTTTACCTGGAAACTCCAGTTTGGCGTTTACCAAGGCGAGGGGTAGCGCAATCACCGTTGTTGCCAGAACTGTCACCAGACCCAAGGCGAGGCTATTAACCGTTGCCTCCATGTGCAGTTCATTTTGAAAGAGGAGTTGGAAGTACTCGAGCGTGAAACCGTCCGGACCACGGAACGCTTTGACCAGAATCACCGCCACTGGTGCGATCAAGAACGCCACAAGGACGCCCAAGATCAAAAGTATCGTACCGTAGCCGATCAGATTTTCTGTCAGGGCAAAATGCCGTCGCGCACCAGTAGCTGCCGTCATGTTTAAGTGCTCGCGGGTTGATCGGTTTCGGTAGGCAACACTAGGACGTCTTCAGCAGCGACCCAGGCCGCAACGGTATCTCCGACGGCTAGGGTGTGATCCGGGGGATTAAAGACGCTAGCTCTTACCAGGGTCCCATCTTGGCCCATCAGTTGGAACTGCTCTGATTCACCAAGGTACGTCAGGTGATCCAACTTCAGCGTCAGACGATTATCCGAGGCAATGTCACCACCACCAAGGTTTAATTTGACCGCCTCAGGGCGGAAGGAGACCGTCACCGGATCGCCTACCTTGGCACTGGTCATGCTCCGCGACGCATCGATTGCACCGATAGTCGTCTTGACGCTATGTAAGCCGTCTTTGTGTCCAAGATAGGTGGCAGTCAGTAAATTAGTTTCACCGACAAAACGTGCCACAAATGCTGATTTAGGGGCATGGTAAAGTTGCCGTGGAGGATCAGTTTGAATGAGTTGTCCCGCGCGGAACACGCTCACATCGGTGCCCATCGATAGGGCCTCTTTTTGATCGTGGGTCACGTATACCGTGGTGATACCGAGTTGCTTGTGAATCCGACTCAGATTGTCGCGCATTTCGAGGCGCAGCTGCGCATCGAGGTTACTGAGCGGTTCGTCGAGAAGCAGGACCGTAGGACGTACCGCAATGGCGCGCGCTAGGGCCACGCGTTGCTGCTGCCCACCAGATAGTTGACCAGGGAGACGATCTCCGTAACGCGATAGCTGCGTGATTGCGAGCGCCTCGTCAGTCCTCTGCCGGATCTGGTCGGAGGACATCTTCTGTACGGTGAGACCGTATTCAATGTTTTTGCGGACAGTCATGTGCGGCCATAGGGCGTAGTTCTGAAAAACCATGCCAATACCGCGTGCTGCCGCCGGCAGATTGGTGACGTCCTTGCCGTTGAAAAGGAGCCGTCCGGAACTAGGAGCCTCCAGTCCGGCGAGCATGCGGAGCATGGTGGTCTTGCCGCAACCCGAAGGCCCGAGCAAAAAATGCAGAGCACCGCTCTTAATAGTTAAATCAACGCCACCGACCGCGGTGACGTCGCCGTACTTCTTCACGATGCGTTCAAAAACGACTTCCATTATTTGCCAGCAATCTTTTTATAGGTGGCTCGCGCGTTGCTAGTCCACGTGTTGATGGTCTGGTTGCGCACCACATTGTCATCCCATTTGCTGGAAAGACTTAGGAGCTCAGCCTCGGTCACCGGTGCTTTCGTGAGCGCATCCACGTCTTCAACCTTTTTTGCGCCCCGGGTAGCTGCGGCCCAAGCCGCCGCGAGATCCCTTTGCAGATCAACCTGGGTCGCGCCTAAAAGGTCACCGAGAATGTGCTCAAGTTTGACCGTCTTGGCCGGGTCGAGAGAGACAAACTTCTTCACTTTGAAAGGATTGAATGCGTTAACACGGCGGCCCTCCGTCGCCGCGTAGGCCGCCTGCGTCACCGCCATACGGCCTAACGTACTCAAGCGGGGGCCGTCGGCCGCACCCTTCGGCAAAACTAGGAGTTTTTGGGCATCATCGCTCAGGAGGAAGGTGATGAAGCGCTCGGCCACCTTGGCGTGTGGGGCGCCTTTGACGACACCGATGGGATCCGGGTCCAGCACGGTTTCATCGGCGGGTAAGGTAAACATCAGCTTGTCCGCGCCGAGTTCATCGACTTTGGGCTGGGCATAAAAGTCGATGGCCATCGAGGCCGCGGCGTCGCCGGCAACCACGGCTTTGATGGGGTCAGAGCTCGACTGGGTGAACGAGCGCGTGTTGGCGGCGATACGTGTTAAGGTCGCCCACCCTTTGTCCCAACCTTGGGCCTGCAGCACAATCATGGCCATCGTTAGTGCCGTGCCAGAGTGGCGCGGATCGGCAAGCGTGATCTGGCCGCGAAACTTAGGGTCGGCCAAGTCACTCCAGCGGCTTGGTGTACCTAGCCCCTCGAGCTTCAGTACTTTCTTGTTGGCGAAGATACCAAAGGAGGACAGTGCGGTGGCGTACCAGGTCTCCGATTTATCGTACATGGGCACACCGGCAATCGTCGCGGTGAGGCCCTTAGGGACGGGCGACTTGGCTAGGTGTCCGTCTTTACTGAGGTCGAGAAAGGCACTGGTGCCGCCGCCCCAGAAGATGTCCACACTCGCGGATTGCGCATTTTTGCCAAAACGAGTCCGCAGGAGTCTTACGGCGTCGGCCGTCCCGCCGTTGTCCAGCCACGCGACATCAACGGCCGTGCCGTAGGTTTTTTGATAGTGCTCTTTAAACTTGGGGATGAACTCGTCCTGCATCGATTTGCGATGGGGCGACAGAATCACAAGCTGGTCATTGGCGAGAGCCGCGGTCGTGGTACAAAAGGCTAACCAGGCGGTGATCAGATGTTTCATGATGGAACCCTGCAGTTATGGGCTTTGCGTCTCAGCCCTTGAGCGGTATGGTTGTGTGGCACGCGCGCGCATTTTACTTCCCTCGGCTTGAGGTGCAAGTAGCTTTTATAAGGAGCGGACAAAATTGGAAAATTGGACTCCTGACCAGCTGCAGCAGGCGATCGAAAGTGGGGCTCTCGTCTTCCTCAAGTTGTGGAAGCGCGGCTGTGGGGCATGCAAACTGTCCGAACCAGCGCTGGAACGCATCGTCGCGGCTGACACCCTCGGTATGCGCTTCGGCCAGATTTCCACCGACGAGCACCCGGACATCCTTGAGATCGCTGAGACTGATGTGCTGCCGGCTTTTTTTGTCTTTAAGGACCGAGGGCTTGCTGCCCAACAGGTCGGCTTTAAAGGGATAAAATCATTGCAAGAGCTGATCGACAAGGCCACCCACTAGCCGTTAGTATGAGTCCATGCATTAACACTGCAGGAGGACTACGGTTATGACGACGAGATGGCGTCGATGGAGCAATGTGCTTTGGTTGGGGGCCGCGCTGCATGTGATGGCCGCGTGTAGCGGTAGTGATCAAGCGGCGCCTTCGGATCCTGTGCTGGTGGAGCCCGAAGTGGGTGAGGCCAAAGTGCCGACTAGCGATTTTGCCACAAGCACCCATGCACAAGAATCTGCAGCGCCCACTAACCCTGAGGCCGTCCCAGATGCCGTCGAGCCCCCACCGGCACCAATTGAGAGCGATACTGGGGAGCCTGTGGCCCTGGACAGCGCCGACGTGAAGACCATGGACGGTGACCACGCGGCCCAGGCTCCGTCAGAAACACCGCCTACTTTTGAAGAAGGGGCCCTTGGCGCCGCTGGGGATGATGCGGCAAGCTACTTGCCGGCGGAAGGTAAGGCAAAAGGCGCGCGGGCCCACCACGGCCGCAGCGCTTCCGGTAAGCGCGGCAAACACAAAATGCACGGTAAAAACAAGGGTAAAGCCGTACGCTACGTTGCTGTTGGCACGCTTAATGTCCGCAGCAAACCGAGCGCCAACGCGCGCGTCGTCAAGAAATTAAAGGCTGGCGACGAAGTGCAAGCGCACATTAAGGGCCAGTGGGCACGTATAGGCAAAGGCCAGTGGGTCAAGGCTAAGTATCTGACTAAAAAAGCCCCGGGTGGGTGAGTAGGACAACTTTGAGTGAAAAAAAGGGGGCCGTTTGGCCCCCTTCGTTTTAGTTGCTGAGCGCCTTCTCAAGATTCGCAGCCAGCGAATCCAAAAAGTCGGCCGTATTTTGGTACGAGCCGGCAGGTAGGTTGTTGCCGTAAATCGACACGGCCAAGTCCTTCGTCATCTTGCCGCTTTCGACTGTTTGGACACAGACCTTTTCCAATGTTTGTGCAAACTTGGTGAGGGCTGGGGTCTCGTCAAGCTTGCCGCGGTGAGCCAAGCCTTGCGTCCAGGCGAAAATGCTTGCGATCGGGTTAGTGCTGGTCGCCTTGCCGGCCTGGTGGTCCCGGTAGTGGCGCGTCACAGTCCCGTGCGCAGCTTCAGTCTCAATGGTGCGGCCGTTCGGGCACATGAGCACCGAAGTCATCATGCCGAGGGAACCGAAGCCTTGAGCCACCGTGTCTGATTGCACGTCGCCGTCGTAGTTTTTACACGCCCAGACGATACCGCCGTCCCATTTCAGGACTTGTGCCACCATGTCGTCGATCAGGCGGTGCTCGTAGGTCAAGCCGAGTTGCTTGTAGCGTGCTGCATATTCGCGGTCAAAGAGGTCCTGGAAGACATCCTTAAAACGGCCGTCGTAAGTCTTGAGGATGGTGTTCTTGGTCGACAAGTAAACGGGATACTTCACCATCAGGCCGTACTCGAAGCAGGCGCGAGCAAAGCCCTCAATGGACTCGTCAGTGTTGAACATCCCCATAGCAATACCCGAGCCACTGAAGTCGTTTATTTCCCAAGTGGTGGCAGCGCCGCCCCCTTGGGGCTCGAAGACCATCTTCAGCTTGCCGGCGCCTGGTATCTTGACGTCGGTAGCGCGGTACTGATCACCGTAGGCATGGCGACCAATGACGATGGGGCGGCTCCAGTTTTTGACCAGACGTGGCACGTTTTTGCAGATAATTGGCGCCCGGAAGACGGTGCCGCCCAAGATGTTGCGGATCGTGCCGTTGGGGCTCTTCCACATCTTTTTGAGACCGAATTCCTTGACGCGGGCCTCATCGGGCGTGATCGTCGCGCACTTGATGCCGACATCGTACTGCTGGATGGCCTTAGCGGCATCGATAGTGATCTGGTCGTTAGTCTTGTCACGACTCTCAATGCTGAGGTCGAAGTACTTTAGATCGATATCTAAATGAGGTAGGATGAGCTTGTCTTTGATCATCTGCCAGATGATCCGGGTCATCTCGTCACCGTCTAGTTCAACTACCGGCCTGACCACTTTGATCTTTTTCATTCCGTCTACTCCCTTGCAAAGCATTTGGCTCTGGCAGGGTAGCACAAAGGCCAGCCGCCGCTACCTCAAAATAATGCACCGACCTGGGCATTTTAGAGAAGTCGCGCACCTGGTGCTGCAAATCGATCAGTGCAATCACTTCGGTACAAACCTTAGGGTCGATGTTACAGACGAGGGCATGGCTGCTGTAGAGAATTTTGAAGAGACCGAGTCCAGCACCGCTCTTCTTGGTGTCAATGAGATTGCTACTGTCGGTGCGGCGCAACACTTTTTTTAGGTACTGGAAAAGTTTCTCCCGCGTAAGGGCGCCAAAGGGGTCCGCCATACCAATCGCAAAGAGCATACCATCGCAGCCGTACGATAATGTCGCGTATTCAGATGGCTCGAGTTCTACCGGCGCCGTCCGCGGACGCTCTGCATAATGGAGTTTGCCGCCGGCGATGGGCGCATCGTAGATGGCGTTCATCATCAACTCTTCGGTGATACCAAAGACCAGCTTAGACATGTACTGCCCAAGGCGGTAGTCCTCGGCATAGGCCATCACTTGGCAGTTGTAGGGCTCGCGATCAGCGGAACCGTGTACCGTCAATTCATGGACGGTGGTGGCTGGAGATAGGTATTTGGCGATGCCAAAGAGGTCGTTCCGCAATAATTTTTGGACCGTGATCCTCAGTTCATTGATCGTCCATTCTGCCGGCGACCGATTGGCTACCAAATGATCGACCAATTCACCCTCAGCGCCCTCCAGAGCAACGCTGTACTGTTCCATGGTTTCCTCGGTAACGAGGATAGTGTGGACTGTTGGATAACGTTTCCGAGCAAGTCGTAGAATGGTTGGATCGGGATAGTTGATGACCAGCACGGAGATGGGCAGCTCGGCATTGATCACCGCATGGGCAGCATGGGCATCGCTGACGCAGGTCACCAGGGCATTATTTGCCGCGACACGCAGCACGGCGACGTCGGGTAGGGGCTTGCGGCCAGCCACGTCTATATAGACCACATGCGCACTCATTAAGTCTTGCCCCCCACCTATTCCGACGGTCCTAGGCAGTCCCAAATCGCCCCAAAGTCTTAATCTCTCTGTTTATAAACATAGATTTTAAACTAGTTGGAAAAGGAAAGCTACTTAGCTGAAAAAATGGCCGGTGGGTTGACAGCCAACGCCGTCGCTCCCTAAAATTTAATAAAACCAAAATAATAACCCCAGCCTATCAGCAGCAACTATGAGCGATCGGCGAACGATAGTCGAGCGGGCACAGAACTGAAGAGAGGTGGGGTGTTTGGGGCAAGGACCGGGAATGTCCCCGGGCTATAGGGAGGCGAAGCGATGTTGGATTTTATAGCTGAAAAGTTCGAGCAGGGCGGCATGGAAATCATGTCCTCCATTACTCTCGTGGCCTTCATCTCAATCGGCCTCATCATTGAGCGTGCCTACCGCTACTGGCTAGAGTACGACTTGGCTAACAGTTCCGGCTTTATGGCTGCCGTGCAGAAGATGGTGATGAATAACTCAATCGAAAACGCCATCCGACTCTGCAAAAAAGCTCGTCCTAAACTCCTTCCCTTTGTCATGGCTGAGGGCTTGAAGCGCGCCAATGACTCAACTGAAGAAATCGAAAACGCGCTGAACACGGCAACGCTCACAGCGATGCCGAAATTAACCGAAAGATTGCCGTTCCTTGGTACGACGGCCAACGTTGCGACGCTGCTAGGACTGCTTGGAACGCTCTTCGGTCTGATGAAGTCGTTCGGTGCCGCTGCAAAATTAACTGGATCAGCGAAACAAACGGCTCTAGCAGCAGGTATCTCCGAAGCCTTGACCGCAACGTCGTTTGGTCTAGGTACCGCTCTTATGTGTCTTCTGGCCTACGGTGTACTTATGCTGAAGCAGTCAGGCATCGTTGATGACATTAACCGTAATTCAGCTCGCCTCGTGGACCTGCTCTACACGCGCAAAATGAAGATTAAGCGTGGCGGTAGTTCATCGTCTGTTAGCGCTGAATAACGGATTGCTCCGGATGGTGTCATTCGCTCAAAGGAAGTTGCTAAAGGACGTCTATGTCTAGAAAGAAAAAAGTACGGAAGGTTAAGTATCGCGACATCGAATTGAACATCATGCCGTTCATCGATGTATTCTCGCTGCTCAACACCTTCCTGCTGATGTCAGCAGTCTTCCTGTCGATTGGTATCCTCGAGGTTCAGATACCTTTTCTCACGTCAGCCCCCCCGGAAAAGAAAGAGGAAAGCCGATCACTTGAGATTAAGGTCGATATGGAAAAGGCCAAAATCGAAGTGACAGCTGCTTATAACAAGCCGCCGATCAATGAGCAAAAACGTGAATTTAAAGTGGATAAGGCCGATATGGCGAATCTCCACAAGTTTCTTCTGGAATTGCGTCGCAGCAATCCTGAAACCGATAAGGTTCAGTTTTTTACTGAGGATGACGTAGTCTGGAAAGATATCGCGATGGTTCTTGATGCCGTCAAAGTGCGGGCACCGAACGATCCGGTCATCGTTCCTGCAGGGGCTTCAGAGCTCGATAAAAGATTAGCAGCAGAATTTCTCTATCCAAAGGTGGTCATGGCAAGCGTCATGCTCAGATAGTTTTTATCTAAAGCATCAGATCGCTACGGGGTGAAGGCATGGCAGGAGTTTCCACAGATTCTGGCGAGTCGCTCAGTTTAAACCTGATGCCGATGTTGGATATTTTCAGTATTCTCATCACCTTCCTGCTGATGAGTTATTCGACTGATCCTGTGAGTTACGACGTTAATAACGGCGTTGAATTGCCTGAGTCGATGACTGTTTCCACGCTCGATGAGATGCCAACCATCAAAGTTACTAAAACCGACGTCATCATTAATGACAAAAAAGTGGCGTCGATTGTGGCTGGCGATGTTGAGGAAGCGGCCCGAAGTCAGGGTGCTGTTTTCCCGGTCTTTCAGGAGCTACAGAAATTAGCCGAGGCCACTAAAAAGGTCATCGGTGGCCGCCTATCGGAGGCTGATAAGGCTAGGCTTTCCACTCTGACGATGGAGATGGACCAAGGGCATAACTTTAAACTCATGAAGCGCATCATGCTTGCAGCGCAGCAGGCAGAATACATCACATTTAAGTTAATGGTAGCAAGACAGGGCGACTAAAGGCTGCGAGCAGCGGAGTGGATTGGCTTTGACCCAACTGACACAAAAAAAATCTAATGCTGGCGTCCTGGCGCGCGGTCTGCTCTTAGCCTCTGTTATGGCTTTTGGTGCTTTTACACCCGATGCTATGGCAAACGATGATCGCTTCTCAGGGTACGAAATTAGGGTCATTCGCCCACGCTTCATGACCAAATCCAATCGCCTCGAGCTTGGCGGTCAAGGTGTCTTCATTTTGAACCAATCGTTCATCTATTCGCTCATGGCCTCGGGCCTGCTTGATTATCATTTCAGCGAATCTTTGGCCTTTGAGATCAACGGCGCCTTCGGACTGTCCTTCGATAAGCAAGACAAGACCCTCCTGAAGCGCGACTTTCAGATCACAACCCAGATTCTACGCACCTCCTACATGGCAGCGGGAGGATTCTTATGGACACCGATTTACGGCAAGACTCAGCTACCGACCGGGGATGTGGTTTATTTCGATTCTTTCCTGACATTCGAAGCCGGCATGACAGGTATCGCCTATGATTACGCTCAGTGTGTGGCGCCAGATGTGGAGAAGCCGGCTCCCACCACTAAGAGTTACCCAGGTGCGATTATCGGGTTTGGCCAGAAATATTTCCTTAGCGAAGATACTGCGATTCGATGGGACGTTCGCGACAATTTCTTTGTTTATCAGGTTGCCGATGGATCCTGTAATCCGGGTGTATCGACTGGAACAGATTTTCAACAAAACGTGACGTTGCAGTTCGGGATGTCGACTTTTTTCTAAAGTGTATGGTCATCAGAACGGATAGTGGAGAGCGCCACAGTGCGACATGTGTTTAAATACATCACTTGTTCCCTCCTAGCTGTGTCGCTTGGCGCTGGCCCAGTTTTTGCCGATTATCGCGCAGCTACTGCTTATTATGCGCGACGCGATTACATTTCAGCCGCCAATGCTTACTTTCAGGCATCCGGTTACCCCAAAGCCCCAGGTGAGAAGGAACGCTCAGAGTGGGGCTTAGCCCAAAGTCTGACGCGCCTTGGGTTTTACTACTCTGCTTCAAAATACTACTCGGTCATCGTTAGACGCGGACCTACCCAGAATAATGTCTATTTCGTCAAGGCATTGGAAGAGTTAGGGCGTATTAACTCAACGATCAACCTTGGGCAGTCACACATCGTTCAGCTGTTTAAAACCCGGATTGATCCGGCCCTTGTGCCGCAGCAGGCCGCAGGATTTTACTTCTACTATCTCGGAATCGAGGCGTTTAATCAGCGCAAATACGAGCAAGCGTTTGCTTACTTTCAAAAGGTGCCGAGTGGGCCTTATCTAATTAAAGCGCAGTTCCACATGGGAGTGGTCTCTAACTTAAGAGGCGCACACAGTAAGGCTATTTCGTATTTCGAGCGCGTCAGAGCAAGTGCAGATCGGGACGAGGACGGTGCATGGATCAGAGAGCAGGCTAACCTCAACCTTGCTCGCGTCCACTACGAGGTGAAGCGATACCGTGATTCTATTGAGTATTATGCTCAAATTCCACGTAACTCAGATAATTGGCTAGAGGCGCTGTTCGAGGCGGCCTGGGCATTTTTTATGATGCAGAAGCACAACAATACCCTAGGTACGATTCACACGCTGCATTCTCCGTTTTTCGAAAATCGCTTCTTTCCGGAAAGCTACATCCTCCAGGCGATTACCTTTTTACGGCTGTGCCGCTACCCAGCGGTAAAGGATTCGCTCGCCAAATTCAAAACGCGCTACAAAGGCGTCTTCGATGACCTGGCGCGGATGATTGAAAAAAACAAAGCCGACTCCAAGGGATTCTTTAAACTTGTTTACGACTACCGTACGGGTTCTTTAAACGAGTACAGACGGGCGTGGGCTATCCTTGACGCCTTATCGCGCACAGATGTTTACAAAGAAGCCGGACAAACGATTCGCTTTGCTGATAATGAACTTGCACGGTTGTCGCGCTACAGCTCGGTATGGGGGCGCACGGGCCTTCAGGATGATATCAGCGGCTTCCTGCGCAATAAGAAACAGGCTGCCGTGAAAGACGCAGGACGGCGTCTCTTTGACAAGGCAACCGGCTACTACGCTTACCTGAAAGAACTCTCGGACCAGACCATCGGTATCAACACCGAAATGGTCTTAGGACGTGTCGACACTCTGAGGGCGCAACTAAAGGTCGGTACGGCTGATAAAAAAGCTAACTTCATCGGCGGCCTGCAAGAGCTCAATGTGTCACAGGACCTGGAGTATTGGCCCTTTGAAGGTGAGTACTGGGAAGATGAATTGGGCGGCTACGTTTACAACCTCGACAGTAAGTGTGGCAAGGGAGAGGAAGGCGCAGCGCCTACAAAGTAGCAATAGATTTGTTTAGATGTTGCGACGATTAAATTGTGAGGAAGTGATCTTGAAAAGATTATGGCTAACGAAATTGATCCGCATTACGGCAGTTGCGCCGCTATTCTTGGCGCTGTCGGGTACGGTCTTGGCCATTAGTCAAAAGACAGCTCAAGTTAATCTCAATGACGTCAAACAAGAGAAAATCAAGAAGAAGGGCCCAGAAAAGGCGGCATCAAGTAAGCTGTCCGCCAACGAAGCCTTCATGGTGGCCACCGAATCAAAACTCATCGGCGAGATCAATAAAGCGACCAATTATCTTGCCAGTCAGTCCGAGCGGATGCCTAAGAAGAGTCAGACCCGTCTCGACATGAAGGAACGCTTGGTCAACCTGCGGCTCGAGGCTGCGGTTTATTACACCAACCAAGAGATGCGCAAATACGAAAAGGCCTGGGACGCTTGGGATCGCGGGGGGCGCAAAGGGCGCGAACCCAAGCTTGACGAGTCTGAATCTAAAACTCAGTGGCAGACGCTGGCCAAAGATGCCAAGAACCTATTGGCAGAGTTTCCGACGGCTAAAAATGCGGACGTAACCATGTTCAACATGGGTCTTGCCTATAACGTACTCAATAAAGGTACGGAGGCGGCCAAGATCTTCAGCCAGCTCATTACAAAGTTCCCAAATTCGCAAAAGGCTGGCGATGCCTACTACGCCCTGGGTGACTATTACTTCGAGGATATTCAGTACAGTAATGCCATGAGCAACTATAAGAATGCTCTGCGTTTTAAACAGGCAAAGTCGTACGCCTGGTCACTGTTCAAATTAGGTTGGTGTAGCTACAACCTTGGCCAGCACAAACAAGCATTAGCCTACTGGAAGCAGACCGTGACTGAGGCTAATCGCAACGGCAAAGCCGGAATCGCTCTACACGACGAAGCGCTACGCGACATGGTTTATGCCTTTGCCGAATTGCGCGAAATCGAACCTGCCATCGCCTACTACAAGGCCAATGGTGGCGATAAATTCATTGGCAAATTCCTTTTGCTATTGTCTGACACGTTCTCCGATCAAGGCCAGTTTGCCGAAGCGATCAAGGTATTGAGACGCTATCAGCAGGTAGCACCCCTGGCTGAAGATGTGCCGGACACCCAGAAGAGCATCATCGCTCTCTTTTACGAGCTTGGGCGATTCAATGAAGTTTGGGTGGAGCTGGATCGTTACCCCAGACTCTTCGGTCCCAATAGTCCCTGGGGAGACAAGCATAAAGACGACAAAAAACTATTTGATGAAACACAACAAACGATCAAAGATCAGATCGTCTACTACTCTAAACTGACGCACAAGAATGCGCAGAAAGACGACAACAAGCGCGGTTATGCCGAGGCGCTGCGTGGTTATGCTTTATTCCTCAAGAATTATCCCAAAGCCCGTGAAGTTGCCGAAATCAAGTACAACATGGCCGACATTTACTACTTCACCAAGCAGTACCGTGAGGCTGGGAAGCTTTATCTAGACATATGTCTCATGGGCAATGACCGCGCCCTGATCGTGGATCCCAAGACCAATAAATCGACCAACATCCACAAGCAAGCTGCTGAATACATGCTTGAGTCTTATTATCGAAACTTCGAACCGGAGCTCAAAGTTCTGGTCAAGCAAAAGGCCGACTTCTCGAAACCAGCGCGACCAATTACGGAAAACGGGCGTAATTTTGTTAAAGCATGTGAGTACTACACCAAAGCCTATCCGAACGACAAAAAGAACGTAAAGTCTTGCGATACTTATCTGACAGAGATTTTTTATCGCAGTAACGATCGCAAGATGGCCGAGAAATATCTCGTCATGTTGGCCAAAAAGTATCCGAATGAGCGTGAGGGTCAGGAAGCGGTAGAAAACCTCATCCCTCTTTACGCCAAGGACGAGAAGGCCCTAGCTGCTGTGATCACGGAGTTGCGCAAAATCCCGGCATACCAAAAGGGTAAAATTGGCGAAAAACTCGACAATCTCGATCGTGGCCTAGCAGTTGACGCAATCAAGTCGGATAAAAACGCCTGCTCGCGTGCGAAGAAAGCCGAGGATCTCTTTAAAAAGCGTCCAACCGCGAAGGATAGCGATGCGCTGATTTACAATGCTGCACTCGATTGGGAAAAGTGTAACAAAGCTACCGACGCGATTCGTGACTACTCGATAGTGCTCGAAAAATTCCCGAAATCTGAGGGAGCTAAGCCAGCGCTCCTAAGACTCGCTGTACTTCATCAGAACCGCTTTGAGCTCGGATCTGCTGCAAAACTTTTCCACGACTTTGCTCGTCGTTATCCGAAGGAAAAAGAGACGACGACGGCATTGGCTTATACCTGCGAGGTTGAAGCGGCGCTGGGGGCTGAAGCTGCAGTGCCCAGCTGTCTTGAGTTTGCTCAGGCCGATCAGGCAAGTGCTAAGATCATCTTCTTCCGTATGCTCAGGACCGCGTTCTCGGCGGGCGAAGAAGGCCGCGTGGCTCAGATGGCTAAGATCCTGGACGGTAAGTTTAAGTTGACGCCTGAGGAGCGCATTCAAGCCTACGCCGTTGTCATGAATACACGCGGTAGTGCGTCTGAAGCTGCCGCCAAGGAAATCATCACGACCTTCCAGAAGTCGGGCGGTAACGTTTCGGGAGAGGCCCTGCGTGCTGTAGGCGGTCTAGTATTCCGACGCGTCAACAATGTGATCGGACCTTTCCAAAGCCTGCGTCTTAAGGGCGGTACCGTCGATGCCCTGGCGGGCTCGATTCAACAAAAGGTGGGTGCTCTAGCAAAAATTCAAGCCGCCTACGACCAGGTGCTAGCTACGAAAGATGCTTACTGGGGCGTGGCCGCCTTTTACCAACTCGGTTATGCACGCGAGTTGATTGCGCGTGACCTCGAGAATCCTCCTGAAATCAAGGGTGCGCCCCATGCTGATGTGGTGAAGCAACTCTCGGGCGATGCACAGGCCGCGCGTAAGGAGGCCTTGGCCTTCTATAACAAAGCGCTAGAGGCGGTGGGTAAGTATCTGGTGTACAATGAATGGGCTGCCAAGGCGCTGAGCGGTGTGGCACGAATTCAAGGTAAGAAGATCAGCTTTGACGACCTGATAGTCCGCCCTGACTTTGTTGGTGCTGAGGTCCCCGAAAATGTCGCCCAAGAAGTCAAAGGTAAGGGGGATTGATGCCAGTGATCAGAGCACAATCTGTCTATGTGGCTATATCAGCAGCAGTCATGAGTTGGCTGTCGGCTTGTACCAGTGCTGAAAAAAAAGATGCTCCCACTAAGGGCGAGCAAGAACCGGTGAGTGCTGATAAGGACAAAGAAGATGAAGGGCCGGAAAAAGCTTCAGCCAACCGGGTCACTCTCACCAATAGCCTTGGAAACAATCCACTAACGTCACAAACCATCGCGGTCGCCAAGGCAGATGCTGAAATTGCGCGATTCAAGGCTGGCAAGGGAGAGCTCGCTCTGCAAGGTGTCATATCGACGCAACGCTTAGCACGCAAAAATCTTGGTGAAGTGCTTGCTACAGCCAAGAAGCTTGCCGAGACCCAAATGGAAAAAGGCGCGTCGCGTCAGCTAAGCGGTGAAGTAAAGCTTGAGATCGCGTTAGCTGCGCTGCAGGCACGTAATTTTTCTTTTGCCGAGTATCTACTACAAGATCTGACCGAGTCCAAAAATGTGCATGTAAAGGCTGGCGCCTACAATGCGATGGGTGTGGTGGCCCTTAAAGATGATCGGGTGCCAGAGGCTGTGCTGTATTTTAAAGAGGCATTAAAGGCAGTCCCAAGTTACAAGCCGGCTCATCTAAATCTTGGTTTTATAGCTCTCAAAGGTGGCGAGCTTGGCATGGCCAAGCAACTACTTGGTAAAATTGAAAACGATTGGTTCGTCTCGTACGGCCTCATTACCCTGCAGCGCCTCGATGGCGACGTTGGGGGAGCGATTGAGAACTGCGACCGAGTCTTGAAAAAGCAGCCTGAGCACAGCGCTGCATTGTTCAACTGTGGTTTGGTCGAATATCAAAACAAACGGAATTTAGCCAAAGCGAAAGAGTACTTTACCAAAGCCGGTAAAGCGAAGTTGACGGCTGAGGGTTGGAACGAAAAGGCCTTTCTCATGATCGCTCAGATTGACGCTGAGGAAGCCCTGGCCAAGCGCGAAGAAATGCAAGCGAAGGCAGCCAAAGCTGCTGCACATAAGGCAGCCGCAGATAAAGCCGCGGCCGAAAAGGCCGCGAATGAAAAGGCTAAGGGAGCTGGGGCGGCACCTCCTGGCGACAAGCCCAAAGCTCCGGCTTCGAAGGCTGAAGACGGTGGTGGTGACGGTGCCGACGAAGAGTCCGGTGGTGACGAAAAATAATAAGAATGCATCAGTTTAGTTTTGAGTCTTTTCATTTGTTGCGGCAAGCGGGATAATGAAAGTGATTACCTCCAACTACCCATTGAAGTTGACCGATCTGACCGTCTAAGTTCCGGTTCATAGCGCGGGAAGGATTCCCATGTCTCTTGAGTTGCGATTCACGATTCCAGGTCAAGTTGAGCGGCAGGTACCTGTCGATCAGCCTCCAATGAAAATTGGAGCATTGCTGTCGAACCAAGTTGTACTTCGGGCACCTGGTGTCGACCCCATTCACGCTTTGATAGAAGAGCCCAATCCAGGTGAATATGTAGTCACCGACTTGGGTTCGGTATCAGGCATCAAGGTCAACGATCAGCTTGTCGAGGTTGAATCACCGCTAAGGGCCGGTGATGTTCTCACCGTCGGAACCATTCAGATTCAAGTGGTGGGCCATGCGGCTGCGGCCGTGCCCCACGTAGACACCACTGACGGGCAGCGCCACGGTGCCACCGTGAAGGCTCCTGAGGACCGCGAACGACGCGAGGACTCGGTCCCTAGTCGTAGTCCCGAACCAAGTGAAGCGCGCGTCGAAGCATCCGAACGCCAACTGGACTTGCTATTCTCTCCACGTAAAGCTAAGCCCAGTGGAGACGTGCTCGAAGTCGTGGCCTACTGGGGCGACACCGTACTCGATGTGGAACTATTCCATCCATCGACCAAGGGTTACGACCGTGTCACGATCGGTAATCCTACAAAGTCTCACTTGATCGCTGCAGGCAGTTCCGACATAGAAGTACATCCCTTAGCCAGATTTAGTAGCAGCGGCTATAAAATCTCGCTCGTCGACGGTATGACGGCCAGGTTACGTAAAGGCGGCAAAGTCGACAAAGTGACAAAGCCTGGCGATATTTCCCTAGGCAGCCGTGACATCGCGCATATCAAGTACGGCGCGGTGAGCTACTTCCTGATGTTTGTGAAGCCACCGCCACTAGATTTCCCGAAACGCGGACTTCGAGACCCATTCTTCTTCGGGCTGATGTCTGTTGCGATGCTTTTCTACATGATCTTGATCCCTATCGCATGGATTCACGTCCCTGCAGAGAAGAAAGACGAGAAAGAAGACATCTGGCAGGTGGTTTCAGTCCCTGAAAAAGAGCCTGAAAAAGAAAAACCCAAGCCACCAGAGAAGCCAAAACCCGAGGTCAAGATAGCTGAAGTCAAAACGCCTCCGAAGAAGCCACCACCACCGAAGCCAAAACCGGAGGTGAAACCGGCCAAGCCGACGGAGACGGAGAAGCCAGTTCAAACCAAACCTGTTGAGAAGCCCGTTGAGCAGAAAAAGCCAACAGAGGTCTTAACAGAGAACAAACCTACTCCGGAGCCCAAACCAGCGGAGGCGAAGCCGGCGGGACCACCGTCGACTAAACCGAACCTCAATAAGCTGTCGGCTGGTATGCCCTCAACTGGTGCGAAGGATCCAAACTTCAAAGCCGCAGGTCCAACGTTGCCGAACACTGCTATCGGCAAGTCTGGTGGTGCGGTGGGGTCAGGCATGAACCAGGCTGGTGGCGCCATCAAAGGCAACAACAAAGCCAGTGTCATGGGTGTCGAGGGAGCGAACAACGACAAGCCGTCGGGCGTGAACCTGTCTAAACTCGGTTTAGGCGTCGGTAAGATCATGAGCAAGACGGGAGCAGGTGCGATTTCCTCGAACTTCAAGGACTCGGCCGGTGGTGCCGGTGGTGGTATGGGATCCGGAGCCAAGACTTACGGTCTGGGCGGCTTGGGTTCTGGCAAGTCCCTGGGTTTAGCTGGTGCCGGTGGCGCAGTTAACAACTTCGGCTCCGGCTCGGGAGGTTTACTGAGCGGTCAGGGCGGCACCGGTGGTCGCGGAGGCTCGGGACTTGGACCCGGGTTTGGTAACGGTGGCGGTGCCGGTGGTGCTGGTGGTGCTGGTGGTCACGGCAGAGCGAACGTATCGGTACCAGCAGGTGACCCGGTGGTATCGGGTGGATTGACCTCGCAGGAAATTATGGCGGTGATCCGGGCCAACTTAAACCAGATCCGCCACTGCTATGAGCAGCTTCTGCAGAGATCGCCCAGCGCTTCAGGTAAGATGGGAACCTCATTCGTGATCGATACCTCTGGCCGCGTATCTTCCGTCACAGTGTCGCAGGACACCATCAATGACGCGGTCATGAGAGGATGTGTCACCGATAAGATGAGGCGATGGGCGTTCCCCAAGCCTCGTGGTGGCCAGTCAGTATCAGTCAACTATCCTTTCGTCTTCAATCCACTCTAATTTGCAATGCGATGAGCGGGGGCTTCAGCCCCCGCTTTACCATTGTGAATCCCACTTGAGAGTTGCCTCTGCGAAGTTTACTTAACAATGTCGTATTGTTTATGACTTGTGCTGGACTGCTGCATCTACTAGGCGGATGCCAAACGGCTGCAGCCCGCCGTCACCACCGGGTGCAGCATACGCCTGGGATATTCACTGACGGTTTCGACGAGGCGGAGGAAGGCATCGACGAAAGGTCTAGCGAAAGTCGGCCACGTCGAGGACTACTCTTTGGTGACGGATACGATGCCCAGGAAAGTCTGGCTTGGCCCCTCGGTGGAGCCATTAGCTCCGGCTACGGCCGACGTGGTTTTAAATTTCATCACGGCATCGATATTCGTGCGACGACTGGTAGCGCGGTAAGGTCCGCTGCCCCAGGAGTTGTTGAGTTTGCTGGTTGGCAGCACGGTTACGGCAACGTAGTGATTATCAAGCATGCTAGGCTTAAGACGCTCTATGCTCATCTACGCCGTATCTTCGTTGCAAGTGGTGACCAGGTGCAACGACTCGAAGAGATTGGCGCCTCCGGACGCAGTGGTCGCGTCACCGGCCCACACCTGCATTTCGAAGTGCGCGACTCAAACGGTGATTCCATAGATCCACTTGCTGTGATGGACGGAAGGCAGTTACTTTCAAGCCGTCATTAAGTGGAGATATTCAGTGAGTCTAGATAGCGCTAGTAAGGCGATTTTTGGTCGTCGTCTGCCAAATTTTAATATCGCGGATCATTGGGGCCTAGGACTGCAATTGCTCATGGTCTCAGCCCCGATGGGTATGGTAGTGGGTGCCGCCATAGCAGGCTACGACTGGATCGTTAATACCTTAATTTGGGAGCGGCTGAGTGAGCATCTCTCGCCTGGCGTCCTATGCTTGATGCCTGTCGTAGCTATGATGCTTACCTACGCCATCGTCGCCCTGGGGCGCGTGGTCTACACCAGTATGGCTGATGAAGTCGTAAGAGCCTATCATAGTCCCAAGCACGGATTAGACTACCGGCGCGCGGGGGCAAAGCTGGCGGCTTCCGTTGCGACTATGGGTTTTGGGGGCAGTGCCGGGATGGAGGGCGCTAGTAAATGGCTGGGAGCTGTGATTGGCGGCGCCGTCCAGAGTCTGATCAATCGCGTCGGTCGCCTCAAGTTACTCCATGCGCGCGAGGAAGTGACGATGTTAGCGGGTGCAGCCGCAGGTATTAGCGCCATCTTTAGGGCGCCGCTCACAGGCGCTATCATGGGGATTGAATCACCGTACAAACATGACTTAGCGCACGAAGCACTGCTGCACGGTTTAGTTGCCGCAGCGACAAGTTATGTAACGTTTACGGCACTCGGCACGGCGACGCCGTACTTCCCGATTAAGGTCAGCTACGTGCTGAACTGGCGCGATCTACTTGTCTGTATCCCGCTTGGCCTTACGGCTGGGCTCGCTTCACATTTATTTTTAGGTCTTTTGAGTCGCATCAAAGCGGCAACTAAAGATTCGTCGCGGCCCAAGTGGCTCCATTATCTGGTGGGCGGGATCGTCCTGAGCTTCCTAGCGGGACTGACCTATGTCACTACGGGCGAACCGCTAACGCTGCAGGCAGGATTGCCGGTGGCGAGACGCTTACTTTACGGCAACTATCCACTTCTCGTTTGTCTCGTCATCTTCGTCACCAAACTTATTGCGACGGCAGTGACCTTTGGCTGCGGTGGGGTCGGTGGACTGTTTGTACCCTCAGCCACTATTGGAGCAGCTCTTGGCGCCATGTTTGATGTGTTGTTCCCGACGAGTCAACCTGGGTTGTACACGATGGTAGGCGTAGCTGCCTTCACGGGAGCTAGTTATAACAGCCTACTTTTTGCGGCTGTTTTTGTCGCAGAGGCGACGGGGAGTCCTGCCATGGTCGTCCCTGGACTCATCGCCTCATGCATCGCCTTTGTGACTTCAGCTGGTGTTTCTAACTCATCACACCAGAGGCATCATCGCTGAGCTGTTTCGGTGACCAGCCGTGTTGCACGCCTAGCCTTTAAAATCTGTATCATGGCCGGGGTCACCGAAAGCAAAATAATGGCGACGACCACGTAATGAAAATTCGATTTAATCACGGGGTTGTTACCAAAAATAAAGCCTAAGCTTAGAAATGGCACGATCCAAAGACCGGCGCCGATCAGGCTAAAAGATAAGAACCTGGCAAATCGCATCTGACCCACGCCGGCGACAAATGGGGCAAAGGTTCTTATGATGGGCACGAATCTCGCAATGATAATCGTTTTGCCGCCATGCTTGCGGTAAAAAGCCTCTGTTTGATCGAGGTAGCGGCGGTTGAGTATCTTGGCCGTATTGTTATTGAAGAGCTTGGCACCAAAATTTTTGCCAACCGTGTAGTTTGTCAGGTCGCCAAGAAGTGCAGCGACAAAACAGGTAAGAGCTAAAAGCGGCAGCTGCAGCGGTGAATCCTGTAGCGAGGCAAGGGCGCCGACTGCAAACAGCAGCGAGTCACCTGGTAAAAATGGCATCACCACCAGCCCTGTTTCTGCAAAAATGATGGCAAAGAGCACCACATAAAACCAGATACCAACACTAGCGAGGAGAGTCGTCAGATGGGCGTCCAAGTGTAAGACAAAGTCGATCAGAGTATGTATCAAGTCCACGAGCGTCTCCCCTTTGATAGTTCTCTCAATGCCTATGGTAAATGCTATGGTAAGACCTATTGCAAAAACTGTCCAAGTCCCGAGAAATGGTCACGACAAGGTCCAGGCTGCTTCTGTCTGGCGCACCGTTTCGACGCATTTTCTATGGCCTTTTTGATGGGTCGCTGACCAAGAAAGGGCTGGATCGCACTGGCAACTTTAGCGGCAGTGCGTGCATTGCGGCCTTGGAATCCATCCTCCAAGGTGGTTGCGTTCCGATAAAAATCTTTGACAAGTTGCGTGAGTCGGGCCAGTTGCTTGGGATTTTGAATACTGGCCGTCATGGTGATGTCGGCCTGAGTCCACTGAAGTTTGCTCGCGCGGCCTTTTGCCGCCTTACGAGCTTTCGCAATCAGTGCGAGGGCTGCCGTGTCATTTCCGGCTGCTTTTTCAAGGTGCGCCGCGGATGCTAGGAGGTACCAAGGTGTATCCGTGTGTTTGAGTTCATTGGCTAGTAGCGCTCTTGCACCATCTAAATCGCCAATATCCCGCAGCAAGGTGGCGGCTCCGGTGATCACGGCTTTTCTTTCGTAGGACGTTTTAGCGGCCTCGTCACTCCGTGCCACTTCACGCATGACGAGGGCGCGCAGCTCACTTGGCATCTTCTCGCCTGGATGCCGCGCGCGGTATACTTGCATGGGTGCGACGCTGGCCCAAAGGCGCGTGTCCAGGGAGCTTTCTTTGGCACCTGCTACCAAAGTGGCCGCCTTAAGCCAAAGCTGATCGGCATCTATCTCGTGGCTGTCATTAGTTGGGTAGGTCCAAACCAGAACATCAGTTGAGTAGGCGAATAGACTACGAGCCGCGATCGTTGCAACCGGATCGCTAAGTAGCCACTTCAGTTCTTGCGCTGCAAGCTTAGGCGCCTCAGATGCGCCCGCATCTTGCGGATGCGTGCCAGTCAAAGTCGTCAGTAGTAAAGCAACTAGCTTTGCTCGTTCCTCAGTTAGGGCGCGCGGGATGTTGATGACCAGAATCCTGAGTTTAGAGATGAGGTCACCGCTACGCGAAGCGTCGCTTTCCTCGTGCCATGGGACATTGGCGAGCAGTTTCCAATCATCTGGCGTCGCCGTGCCGGCAAGGCCTCGTTCGAGTGCGGCTTGCAAGCCGCCTGGGTGCTTGAGAGCGTTGACGAGAGCAGCCTCAAATTCGTCCATGTTGACGGCCGTGGGTAGTCGCATCAGCTCCTGACCATCGGGTGCCAAGAGCAACACCGTGGGATAACCTTGCACACGAAGTTTCTCGCCCCACGCCTGAGCCTCTTCGCTATCCCCGTCGAGGGCAACGGCAATCATGGGACGCATGAGCGTCGCAAATTTTTCTTGGCTGAATACTTGGCTTTTTAGTTCATTGCACGGAGGACACCAGACAGCTCCCCAGTAGAGTAATACGTGTTTATGTTTAGCCTTGGCCTCGGCTAGTGCCGCGGTCAGACTTCCGCCATACCAGGGTGACCCGGGTATTTGATGCGTTGGGGACGCGGCATTTTCTGAACTTGCATGGGCCCCCGACACCAGTGCTATATGAGCGGCGATTAACGCGACGAACCACTTGGTCGTTGTGGTCACTAGTCGACTTCGATTCATGGCACACTCCTTTGCAAGAGACGGCGCGTGCGGCGTCTCGAGGTTTGCGGCCTAGTACGGTACAAAAAAGGTCTAGTTTTTTATAGATGTTAGGTCAACAGGAGTTAGACGGTTATGACGGCAGAAAACCAAGCGACAGAGCCGGTGAAATTTGTGGAAGCCTCCCCCGATGACCATGTGCACGGTCCCGGCTGCCGCCACCACCATCACAACCATCACCAGGTCGAGACCTACGTGCGTGCCGAACCCAAGGTCGGCCGCAACGATCCTTGTCCCTGTGGATCGGGTAAAAAATCCAAAAAATGCTGTCACTGAACTTCGCTGCTTTTGGCGTAAGTCGCTGATTCAATTGGTTGACTCAAGTGAAATCTGAGTTTAGCCGATGCCTCCTTTAGGGGGGGCGGCAGGTCATGACCGAAGTCAAACTGTCTAGTGCTGAGAAGGCGGCTATCCTGCTCCTGAGTTTAGGGGAGGACGTAGCCAGTCAGATTATCGGGCACCTGCAGCCGGCCGAGGTAAGCCGCATCGCGGCAGCCATGAGTCGGCTGGGACAGGTTGACGGCTCGGTCGTCCAAATGGTGTCGGGGGAGTTTTACCAGACATTAGTCAATTACCGGCCGCAGCTGACCGGCACGCCGGAAGCCGCGCAGCGTATTCTGCAGCTAGCCGGGCGGTCGCGTGAGGCTGCTACCTTAGTGAGTGAGGCAGCGGTCGCATCTCAGGAGTTAGCTGAACTAGTTGGTGAAATGGCACCAGAGGCGATGGCCAAATGGTTACAGGCTGAGGCTCCTCAAACCATGGCTGTGGTGCTCGCGCACTGTCTACCCCAGCAGGCAGCCAAAGCGATCGGTTTACTGCCGCCAGCCCTGCAAACGGAGGCAGTCCATCGGTTGGCCAAGCTTGGTGATGTCGATTTGGCAAGTTTAAGAGCTGTCGCTGAGGCTCTGAAGGAGAGTCGCAGCCGTTCTCAGATCGCCGCACACGCGGTCGGGGGTCCAGCCAAGCTGGTTGGGCTGCTGCATGTCATGCCACAGGCTCAGGCTGAAAAACTTATCGTAGATATAGAGGGGCGTGACCCCACAATGGCGGCGCAACTCCGCAGGCAACTCTTCACTTTCGCCGATCTAACCCGCCTCAGTGATCGCGACATGCAGGCTCTGCTGGCCCAGGTGCCCGCGGCGACTTTGCGCCTGGCCCTGAAACAGGCAGACGACGCTACCAGTCGGCACATCTATAAGAACCTCTCCGAGCGTGCCGCAAAATTACTACGCGACGATGTCGCAGCTCTACCTAAAGTGCGCCTGCAAGAGGTTCAAGCCGCCCAGCAACAACTCGCCGATTTAGCTCAGGCTCTAGCGGCTGACGGCAAGATTACCATTATGAGTAAGGACGAAGTCTACGTTTAGTCTGTGGCGGAGCACAGTTGTACCGAAGCAAACTAATTTCGTAGATTTTTTTCGGACTGTGCATTAGTGACAGGCCTACGGGGCTAGCCATTAGGGTGACCAAAATCCTCAGCTTCGAGGCGCATTTGAACCAAGCGATTCCGGCAATCGAAATCAGCTCGCTTAAGTACTCCTACAAAGCAGGGCGGGAGATTCTTGATATTCCCGCCTTCAAGGTGAGTCGGGGCGAGCGAGTCTTTATTCACGGCCCAAGCGGCAGTGGCAAGACCACCTTGCTTGGGCTTCTGTCTGGCATCATTAGCCCAGACAGTGGCCAAGTCGCCGTCGATGGTGTCGCACTGGGCGGCATGAGTGCGCGATCGAGAGATCTATTTCGCGGCGATCATATCGGTTACATATTTCAGATGTTCAATCTGATTCCTTATCTTGATGTCATGGATAATATCATCCTGCCGTGTACGATCAGCAGAGCACGCCAGGCTAATCTTGCAGGAGCCTCGCCCACTGCAGCTGCCACGGCACTAGCAGTACGACTCGATATCAAACATCTCCTGCATAAGTCGGTAACTGAGCTTAGTGTCGGTGAGCAACAGCGCGTAGCAGCTGCCCGCGCTCTTATCGGAGCTCCGCGACTACTCATTGCGGATGAACCTACTTCAGCATTAGATGTCGATCACCGTGATGAGTTTATCGCGCTCCTCAGTTCGATTGCCGATGACTCCCAGGCGACGGTGATTTTTGTCAGCCATGACCAAAGTCTAGGGCGCCATTTTCATCGCAAGTGCTCGCTTCCTGCCCTGAACCGGATAGCGCAGCGTTTTAGGGAGCAACGTCCGTGATATTGTGCAAACTTGCATGGAAATCCTTGGCCATGCGGCGCCTAGTCACCAGCTTGACGATCCTGTCGATTGGGCTCTCGACGGCGCTTTTGATGCTTGTAGAACGGATTCGCGTCGGTGCCCATGCAAGTTTCACCGGCGCTATCAGTCAGACTGATTTGATCGTGGGCTCGCGCGGGGGCACTTTGCCGCTGCTGCTCAATGCTGTTTTTCATATCGGCAGTCCGACGGCTAACATGAAATTTGCTACTTTTAAAGCGATTCAAGCCGATCCGAAAACGGCCTGGGCGGTGCCGATCACGATGGGGGACAGTCACCGAAGCTACCGTGTTGTGGCAACGACGTCTGATTTTTTCAAACATTTTCAGACGCGACGTCAGCAAAAACTTGAGTTTGCCGCGGGGGGATTTAGTGCCGATGCCGGGAGTGGCGATCTCTTCGCCGCGGTCATTGGCAGTGCTGTTGCGCGCCGCCTAGATTACGGACTTGGTGAAAAGCTAGCGCTCAGTCACGGCGTGGGTGAGGTTTCTTTCCACAAACACGAGGATCATCCGTTCCATGTGACCGGTATTTTGCAGCCGACGGGTAGTCCGGTTGACCGAACAATCTTCATACCTTTAGCGGGACTCGAGGCCATTCATCATGGTTGGGAAGACGGAGCGCCTCCGCGACGTGATCAAGCACTAAGGACGTCTGAGTTGGCGGCAAAGAATTTTGCTATCGAAGAGATTTCGGCCGTCTTTGTTGGTGCTAAATCAAAAATGGATATTTTGACGATGCAGCGTTTTTGGAATGACTTCAAAACTGAGCCACTCACGGCAGTGATGCCTGGTGTGGCGTTGGACGAGCTTTGGCAGGGGTTAGCTTACGGCGAGGATGCTCTAAGGCTAGTTGCTGTATTTGTGGTCTTAGTCGGTCTCACCGGGATGCTGGTATCCGTTTACAATTCCTTAAGCGAAAGGCGTCGGGAGATGGCTATTCTCCGAAGTTTAGGCGCCACGCCCGGACTCATTTTCGGCCTCCTTGTCACTGAAGCTGGGATACTGGTCGGTTCTGGCGCAGTGCTAGGGATCATACTCACGCGGGTTTTACTATGGGTGATGCAGCCCGTTGTGGCTAATCATTTCGGGTTTCATCTTGCGGTTGAATCGTTCTCGTCCGTCGAGATTTTTTATTTTGGCGCCATAATGATGTGCGGACTCATTCTTGGTGCGATTCCCGCCTGGCGTGCCTATCGCCACAGTTTAAGTGACGGACTGGTGATTCGCTTATGATTCCTTTGCGCAAAAAAATGGTTCTTTGTTTACTAGCCGTGATTCCGGTGTTGGTGCTAGCTGGCTACTGGACTTGGCATATACTGAGCGCGGAGTCAGAGCCAGTACTGGCCGATGATGCCTACCAAGAAGTCGACTGGCTGCAGCTGCGTGAGCTTGATTTAGTGACGGGAAAGATCCCAGCAGCCTTAGCTAAACTTGATGGTCAACCGGTCAAGGTACCGGGATTCGTCGTGCCGCTTGAAGACGATGATCAGGGGCTTTCAGAATTTCTATTGGTACCTAGTCCTCAGGCCTGCATCCATGTGCCTCCTCCTCCGCCCAATCAAATGGTCATGGTGCGGATGAGCAGTGGTCAGGCACCCAAGCGTTCTTGGGGTCCAGTGTGGATCAGGGGGCGGCTCTATATCAGTACGACGGACAGCCAATATGGCAAGATTTCCTACAAGATTCGCGGAGATAGCGCAGCTAAATATGAATTAGCCAACTCCCAAGGCTAGGTCTCCACCTAAGTTCCGCCGACCACCCCTCCGATACGGAGTAGGAGGAGTGCAGCGTGATACGGACTTGGTTCAGAAATCCTCCCGATTGGGCATACCGACTGATGGCGATCTCGCCCGCGTTGGTTTTTCTGACCATTGCACTGGTTGCTCCTGATCCGGCCGGTTTTGATGGTACTTACTACCGTGCAGCGCGCTTCGTTGGGCCGTTAGACACGGACATCAGCTCGATTGACGACATAAAAAACCAACCGGAGTCGGCGTGGGAGGCTAAAGAAGCCAAGCATCACTTCGGAGTTATGGGCAGTGTGCGGCCTGTTTGGTACCGGATCCAAGTCCGCTCCCAGGCGGATCCAAAGCCAATCATCGCGGAAATTGGTTACCATCTGATCCGTAAAGTTGATTTTTATTTGGTTGAGGCCCAAGCCGTGGTTGCGTCGGCTTTCGGTGGCTTAGAGCGTCCGGGTCAAACCGAGTCGCCATTTGCTACCATCAAATTCCTCCCTAGTACCACTCAAGATCGTACTTTGTACCTGCGTCTCGAGACAGACGTGGCAATAGTGGCGCCTCTTTTCATAGGCGTGGAAGCGAACCATCGCGCCCTGATGACCCTTCGGAGTTGGGTCCACGCTGCTATGGCGGGGATTTATCTAAGCTTTTGTATGTACAACCTACTCCTACTCTTCACCGTACGTAAACTGATCTACGCGTTGTTGGTAGCCTCACAGATTGGCAACGCATTCTTCCCACTGTTTTTTAGTGGCCAGATTTTTTACATTTGGCCCGATTTCAGTCGCGATATTTCGGTGCACGTCCTGATCATCGCGGAGATCATTCTGATCCCTCAACTTCTACTGATGTTCCTGAACCACAGTTATGTCGTTAGAGACCTCGGCCGTCATCATCTCAGCTCGTGGGCAAAGTTTGTCATAGCCTTCACGGCTTTGGAGGTTGTGCTTGCCCCCATTTTTAGAGCGTCGCCGATTCTGATCGTGATGGTCACGGTAACTAATGTCGCTGTTTGTACAACAGCCATAGTTGATATCATGCGCTGGCCGATCAGAAGTCTGGTTTACTACAGAATGTTTCTGAGCGGATTTCTACCGGCGGTAGTGATCTCGATGGGTTCCTGGTTAGGCTTCATCCCAGCTAGTTATTTTGCCCATTATTTTGCCGATGCTGGCGTCATCTTTGGTTTCATCTTCCTGTCAGCCGCAGCCACGCATCGCATTCGACAGCTCGAGCTTAAGCATCGTGGCATCGTTCGGTCACTGCGCGGCGAAAGCAACAAATTAACGGAGTCGTTGACCGAATCAGAGCTTAATCTGGCACCGATTAGCAGTCGCGAAATTGATGTCACGATCATGTATATCGATATCATGGCGTTCTCGCTAGTTGCAGACCGTGATGCTTCTTCTGATATATTTGCCGACCTGTCCCGACGACTTAATTCACTGACGCGTCTGATTGTCGCCAACCATGGGGTTATCGATCGCTCGTTGGGTGACGGATTACTTTGTTTTTTTACGGGCAAAAATGAAAGCAGTGCCGGTCATGCCCGCGATGCCTTTCATGCCGCTGTAGCCATTCAAAATATGCTGATAGATGAGGCACTGCGGATAAAAAAACAAGGACAGTACGAAAAGGATTGGTTGCTGCCAGTGCGCATAGGCATCCATTCGGATACAGTGTTACTTGCTAACCTAGGTGGAGGCCTTCGCGTTGACTTTACCATGGTCGGCCATGGCGTCAATTTTGTCAGTAATCTTGAGCAAGCCTGCAGTCCTTTTAATGTAATGATAAGCGCAATGTGCTTCGAAAAACTGGTTGCAAGTGGACTTGAATCTGACGTTTTTTCTCCGGTCAATGTTTCCCTGAAACACCAAAAAAATCTGGCACTAGCTTATGAGTTTAGCTTGGAAAAGACACGGCCTGAGGATCTAAGGACTGCCATATCAGTGTATTTTTCGCAGGTTGGGGTTTTTCCTCGTGAGGCGCGCCATGCGCTTGTTAGCACACAGGTCATCACACTCAAGGCGCCGCATGCGAAGTTTCAGGTGTTAGATTTTTCCGCAAGTGGCATGCGAGTCATTTCCGAGCATTATTTTGCCCAAAAAGTGATTATGGAACTCGAGATTGATACGGGTGTAGAGATTCTTAATCAAAAACTCCGACAAAAATACATGGATCAGTTAGTGGTCGAGGTCCGATGGAGTCGTAAGACCGAGGCTGGATATGAGCATGGCATAAAATTACTTGGCGGCAATAGTAAGCAAGTAGATCTTCTCATTCATGTTTTTTCCACGCACATGAAAGTCGTCCGTGACGCCCCGTTAAGGGGGAATTATGGGACTTAAGTCATCAATGTTGGGAATATGGTCGCGTCTGCCAGCAGTATTTTTTTTGGGGTTGTTACTGCTGGTACCCGATTTTCGGAGTGACATACATCAATCAGTTCCTGTTAATCACTTGGTCTTAGATGGTACAACGACAGACATCGCGCAGGTCATCAGACTTCCCGCCTCGGCCTGGGAATCGACTGATGGCAAAAGCAAAATGAAGCCTGACGGTGGTAAGGTGATCCACTGGTATCGACTGGACTTGGATGAACTCCCTGAGCAAGAGGGGGATTGGATCGCGAGTTTACATGGGGCGAAAATCCTCGATTTTTCACGTATCGATTTTTATCTCGTATCCAATGCGGATATCGAACGCCATATCACTGTGGGAGATGATTACCCGGAAACATTCGCGAGTCAGTCGGACCATGGGTATCATTTTCAGTTTGGTTCTAAGACCGCTGCGTCGACGCTTTATGTGAAAACGGAGTCTCAGGGCGATGTGGCGGTGGTCCCCAAAGTCTATCGTGAGAGTGATTATCGAGTCTATGTCCGGAAATTAACAATTCAGTGGGCAATTCTTAATGGCTGTCTCATTGGATTTACCATTTATGTATTAGTCCTGTTCTTTATTTTGAGAGATTTATCTTTTGCCTATTTGGCAATGTGGTTATCGTCTAATGTAATTATCACACTATATTTTACCCATTTTACAAAAGTAGTACTGCCGCAGCTAGCGATCGGGCGCGGGTTCGAATTTCGTATGGCTGCGGTCGCGTTTGGTCTTTTCTTTGTATTCATCTATCTTTTTGCGGGGAGATTTTTTGACTATAGACGTAACTTCCCCCGCCTCCATCGTTACTTAAAAATCCATCTTTATGTTTCTATTGCTGTGGCAGCGAGTTTTGCCTTTGCCAGTCCAGATATCATTTTTAAAATCGGTCTGCTTGCCACCGGTGGTGCAATTGCGCGCAACTTAATCATATACCAGGGGTACATGAATAAGAGTTTCGTCTTTCTTTTTGCTACAGCGATATCGTTTTACTTAGTTGGTGGCGTGGTCTTTCTTCTCGCTGAAGTTGGAATCTTGGAGTCGACTCAGGTGCGGGAGTGCGCGCTGCATTTTGGGGCTATATTAAGTGCTGCCACATTTTCGTTGTCAATGAGTTTGCGTCTTAGATACATGGAGAATCGCCACAAGCAGATCATCAATGCGTTCCGCAAAGATGGTGATCTTGTGCGACTCAATGCACTGCTCAACGAGTCGTTTTCGGGGCATTTTAATACAAGTCAATTGGATATTTCGATGATATTCATCGATATTGCCTCTTTTTCTGAAATTGCTGTTGGTCAGTCACAAGAGAGAATTTATCAAGAGCTAGCCCTTGTCATGGATGATGTTTTCAAAATCATTGAGGAGCACAATGGTTCGATTGATCGTTCGATGGGTGCTGGGGTTTTGGCTTTATTCGGGTACAAGAGGGTAGGTAAGTCATTCGATCCGTCTTTGGATGCTTTTAAGGCGGCATCGCGGATTCAGGAAATGAATGTGAAACGAGCTCTCGATTGCGGCGACAGTAAGATGATCATGCCGCTGCGCATTGGCATACACACGGCAAGGGTGACGGTAGGTAATCTCGGTGACCAAGACCGTCTTGATTTCACAGTGATCGGCGCTGGTGTTAATTTCGCTAGCCGCTTAAAAGAGGCCTGCAGTCCCTACAAAATCATGGTAAGCGCAGCCGTAGCTGAGCAGCTCCAACTCGCCGAGGTAGATGTGTCCATGTTTACACCCATCTCCATTGCCGTCAAGCATCAGACCAAGTTACTACAGGCATTTGAATTTAATCCCTTTAGCGAGGCGAGGGATTTACTGCAGCGCGCCGAGACTGTGTTTTTGGACCGTATTGGTATGCGCTCGCTAGACCAGAGGTTTAGGCTCAGATCCGGTGGCGCAATCAGGCTCAAGAGCGACGTGGGTGAATTTGTTGTCCAGGATTTTTCGCGTTATGGATTCCGCGCGATCGGTGACCGGCTCCTGGGTCGTCAAACCATTATTTCAACGCGTATTGAGACCTCAGATCCGGCGGTAAATGCATTGTTAGCAGAAGCTTTACTGGCGGAATTCGCTTTGGAAGTGCGGTGGAGTAAACGGTCTGACAGCGGCAACGAGCACGGCTTCAAGATCCACGGTGGTGGATCCAGGCAGTGCGATTTTATATTTAGATCTCTTAGCGCAGCACTAGCCGGACATGAGATACATCAGGCGGTTGATGAGGTAGTTACTGAGGTGGCCTCTTAAGAAGAGGCATACGCATCTTAAGGCTATGTTTGCCAAGACGCAGGAACATCAATGCGGCAAAGATAAACCCATATATGAGCGGTTTGGTGATGTCTGCCTTGACTAGCCACCAATAATGAACAATCGCCAACGTGGTAACCAAGTACACGGATTTGTGTAACATCTGCCACCTCTTGCTCCCCATTTTCTTGATCTGGCGATCAGTTGAGGTAATGGCAAGCGGCACCATCAGGCAGAGTGCGGCAAATCCCGCCGTGATGTACGGTCTTTTTTTGACATCGATCATGGTACCGACAAGGCTTAGTTCTTGGTCAAAAACTAGATAAACACCGAAGTGCAGGGCCGCATAACCAAAGGCTGTAAGTCCAATGAGGCGTCGCATCAGTATAGCTTTGCGCCATTTGAGGAGGAGTTGCACGGGTGTCATGCATAGTGACAGGAGCAGGATCCGTAAGGCCCAATCACCAGTGACGTGAGTCATTCTCTCAACGGGGTTGGCGCCGAGATCATCGTTCATAAAAGCTAGTGCCAAATGAACTAGTGGCAACAAAAGTACTGATAGCAGCACTGTTTTCATCAACAGTAATTTTTGTTTTATGTTGGGACGCATCAATAATCTTTTTTGAGATCCATACCTTGGTAAAGGCCGGAGACTTGGTCGTAGCCATTAAACATGAGTGTCTCGCGTTTAAATAGCTCACCGATACGGCGCTCTTTGGCCTGTGACCATCGTGGGTGGTCAACTTTAGGATTTACGTTGGAGTAAAAGCCATACTCTTCGGGCGCCATCATGTTCCAGGAGGTTACGGGCTGCGCAGTCGTGAAAGTGATTCTGACGATGGATTTTATACTTTTGAATCCATACTTCCACGGAACGACAAGACGCAACGGCGCACCGTTTTGGTTGGGGAGTACTTCGCCGTACAGGCCGACGGCCAGAATGGTTAATGGGTGCATGGCTTCATCGAGGCGGAGACCCTCGCGGTAAGGCCAATCCAAAATTGGGCGCTTTTGGCCCGGCATTTGCTCGGGATTCTGTAGCGTCGTGAAGGCGACAAATTTGGCTTTGCTGCGCGGTTTAGCGGCCTTTATGACATCCGCCAAAGGAAAACCGATCCACGGAATCACCATCGACCAGGCTTCGACGCAGCGCAGCCGATAGATGCGCTCCTCAAGTTTTTGCGGTTTGAGGAAATCTTCGAGTTCATAGGTGCCGGGTTTTTCGCACTCGCCGTCGAGCACTAGTTTCCATGGTTTAGTGCGAAAGCCAGCGCTGAATCTCTTGGGGTCTTCTTTATCGGTACCAAATTCGTAAAAATTGTTGTAGCTCGTGACATCCTTGAGCGGGGTTAGTTTTTCATTAATGGCGAAAGCGTTGTTACGCGTCACACCCTCAAAAGTCTTCGCCGCTTGAGCCTGGTCACTCCAAAACGGGAGTGTTAAGCCAGCTGCTCCAGCTGCGACCGTGCCTTGAGCCAGCCCTGCCATGATCCTGCGGCGATTGAGATAAAGTCCTTTAGGTGTGACATCTTGCTCGCTGGCATGCGACTTGTCACGGATCTTGATCAACATAGCCGAGCTCCTATGATGGGCGGGCCGTTTGGATAGTGAGTCGTGTGGGTTTCGATTTTGGTTCGTTGGCCTATATGCTAAAAGTTTAGCATAGCGTGGAGGCAAATATGGCAGACATCACTATCTTCGATAAAATTCTAAGTCGAGAAATTCCAGCCACTATCGTTTACGAGGACGAATCCGTGTTGGCTTTTCGTGACATTCAGCCCCAGGCGCCAACCCATGTGCTTGTCATCCCTAAAAAGAAGGTGGCCAGGTTTAGCGAGTTGGGCGCACTCCCGGTGCAAGATGTCGGGGCTTTTTTCACTGGTGTGGCCAAGGTGGCTGCGCACCTCGGCCTCGATAAGAACGGCTACCGGATCGTTATAAACAACGGTCGCGATGGTCAGCAGACGGTCGATTATCTTCACGCCCATATCCTCGGTGGGCGTGGTCTCACCTGGCCTCCAGGCTGAGCTTCGAGTCTTAAGAACGTCGCGCTACTCTAGGATGCAGCGCGCTCAGGCGATCGTGGCACTGGTGACCTCCGCTAAGTAGCATGACGTCTATGCCCATCGCTGCGCCCACCTCGAGGTCGTGATCGGTGTCACCAATCAGCAGTACAGATTCTGGAGGATGAGAGATCACCTGCATGAGCTCTTTCCCCCGTTGCAGTTTTGACACGGCATGATGATCGCCTAGGCCATAAACGTGGACGAAGTGATTCCGGATGCCGTGGTTGTCGAGTAGCTTAAGCAAATCGCCCTCGTGATTAGCCGAGAGCATGGAGCAACTCACTCCGCGATCTGCTAAAGCGCCGAGAATATCGCGCACCCCGTCGTATAGTTGCGTGCGGGTGGCCATGCCCTCTTTGTAGCGCGAAATGAAGTGCTTGCTTAATTCCGCAAACGGCACCACATCATAGCGAAAGCCAAGCTCGGCGTAGTAGTCGACGATAGGAAACCGAAAACGCTTTAGATACGCGTTCTTATCTAGCTCCGGTAACCCATGGTGACTAAGCATGGCTGCAATGATTTCGATGCAAAAGTCGACGTCATCAAGGAGCGTCCCATTCCAGTCCCAGATGATGTGCTGTTTACCTTCGAGATGTGGCAGCAGATGCAGCATGATGATGCCCTAGCGATTGTGGTCGATGAAGCCCAATGATCAAAACTGACTTGAGATATTAGGGTGAGATATTGCCGTGAGATTAAATCCTGAGCAATAATTGCCTACTGACCAACTTAGATAACATAGATATTCTATAGAGGGAGATGTGAATCTTCAGGAGAGTTGTTGGAGCGGGAAAGGGGATTCGAACCCCCGACCTTCGCGATGGCAACGCGACGCTCTAGCCAGCTGAGCTATTCCCGCAACAAGGTAGGTGTTTAATTAGAGATCTTGCCCCGATATGTCAAGGTATTAAATGCAAGGAAGTTGGATAAATTGGTGGCGACGTTACCGCGAGACCAAAAATGCCGTAATCACGGCAGTTCCTGGCGTGCCGAGGAGCGTGGCGTCCACTAGGTCCGAGACCCAGCGGGAGCGGCGTCAGGCGGTCGTGAAAGATCGGCCGGTATCCCTTGAGCAACGCTACACGACACTCGAAAGTAGTTTGCAGGCCGACGAGATCTTTTTGCGTCTGAAGCAGAATCTCTATGCCGCTCTCGATGCGCAGGAGGGTGGCCGCACCGTCTTTCGTGAGAGTGGGCGTGTGGCGCCCGGGCGTCCTTACTTTTACCTGAAGCCTGCCGGTGAGAAGGGGTGGCTCTGGGAACGCCAGGGGGCCGGCTGGGTGATCACCAGGGCCGAGAAGATCATAGGCCGCAATCTCTTTCTCCGTGACGAAGAGCCTGTCGATGCGGTGGAGCTCTTCGTAGCCAAGGATCGAGTCGCCATGCCGCGGGTCCGCAGCCAGTCCCTGGGACAAGATCTCCTGGCCATGGCCGTTTACGAGCAGAAGTTAAGAAAGCAGCTAGCCTTTTTTTGACCGGCAAAGTCGAGTATCCTACCGTTAACAGGCAATTAGCAGGATAAGGGCGCAGGTTTGGCCCGCGCCGACATGGGGTGACTAGATCATGGAATTCAATATCGTCGACAAGCTCCTTGGTATCACCCTCCTGGGAACGGAATGGATTCTTTGGCTGCTCGTGGCGCTCAGTGTCATATCGGTCACGGTGATGCTGGAGCGTCTCTTGTTCTTCAGTCGCATGCGGATTGACTTCCCCGCGTTCACCAATGATCTGTCTAAGCTGCTCATTGAAAGGGACAGCGAGGGGATCAGGCGGCTGTGCGCCAATCGCGGCGCTATCGAGGCCCAGGTGGTACTCCGCGGCATCGACTACAGTGCGCGTGGGGTCACGGCGATGCGTGAGAGCATGGAAGGATTCCTGGTCGGCAATCGGCAGGTATTGGATCGCGGCTTGGTGGTGCTTGGTACGCTTGGTAACAACGCACCATTTATCGGTCTATTTGGGACTGTTATCGGAATTATCATGTCATTTAAAGAGTTGTCGGAAAACCCCGCCGGCGGGCCGTCCGTGGTCATGGCGGGGATATCCGAGGCTTTGGTTGCCACTGCTATTGGTCTCATGGTGGCGATACCCGCTGTGATTGCCTTTAACGCCTTCAACCGCGTCGTCAAGAGGCGCCTAGCCAATGCTGAAGCTGTCATGAAGATGGTACTTTCGTCCTACGAACACGGCTGAAAGGCCAGAGTTGGAGCCACCATGGCTGGTAGTGTTAGCGACAGTGATGACGAGATCACAGGGATCAACGTGACGCCTCTTGTAGACGTGATGCTGGTGCTACTGATTATTTTCATGGTGACGGCGACTTACATTGTCAACCGCTCCATCAACGTCAACTTACCTAAGGCCGATACGGGCGAAAACAGCGAGAAAACGAAGAATCTGGCCTTTGTCCTCGACGGCAAGAGCCAGCTCTATTTAGACGGCAAATCAATCTCGTTCGAGCAGGTGCCCGGACTCATCAAAGAGCAGCAGGCTAAAACCGGGGCTGGTCCGCTGAATGCGCTGATTTCTGCCGACAAGGAGACGCCGCACGGGGTCGTAATTAAATTGATTGATACGGTAAGAAAACACGGTATAACCGACTTCGCAATTAACGTCGAAACTAGCGCCGGTGGGTCCTGATCAGGCCACTGGCAACGTAGACGCGGCATCGCGTACCCCCAGGCCCTACTGTAGTGAGCTGACTAGCGGCGATGGGGGGATGTCACATATGGGAGCATCGTCGTTTGAAATTAGTCGCAGCGCAGTCGCAGCAGTCGGCGTCCGGAGGATCCGGCGGTAGATCGCGATTGACGCGCCATGATTGTCGGCGTCATTTAGCCGATCATGCTTTCCGCCTACGTAGCACAGAGTACGGAGACAAGTATCCGCAGTGGCCTGGCCAAGTCGGGCTAGAGATTGAGATGCTACCGGTGCTTGATCGCGGGGGGGCGCCAGTTCCGGCGCCGGTACCCCTGCAAGGTCCGGGCACTTCCATCGCTTCGGTCTTCCGTGGGTCGGCTGGCAGGCGCCCGTGGATCCTCGAAGATACCGACGGCGATAAGGGTGAGTCACTACTTCTGCGCGTGGCTTTGGACGATGGCGATCAGATCACGTTTGAACCCGGCGGACAGGTCGAGTTCTCGTCGCGACCCTATCCATGTTTGGCCGATGCGATGCGCCGCATGACGGCCGTGCAGGATGAGCTCGATACGCTATTTGGCGCCGCGGGGATTAGGCTCGTGCAGGTAGGCGTTAATCCGTGGCATACTCTGGCTGACTTAGGTCTGCAGATGCCCAAGCCGCGTTACCGCGCGATGGATCGCTACTATGCGGCGATCGGTCCCTACGGGCAGCAGATGATGCGCCAGAGCTGCACCCTCCAGGTGAATCTCGACTTTGGTCACGATGAATCCACCATGGTCAGGCGTTACATTGCCAGTCAACTTCTGGCCCCGATTGCCGCGGCGACTTTTGCGTTGTCCCCGGTCGTTAATCGGCAGCCAGCTGGCATCCGTGGTTACCGGACACGGATTTGGCGTCACACGGACCCAACGCATACGGGGATACCGACGGTCGCCACTTTGTCCGATGTTAGCGACGACAAGCTTGATCGTTATTTTAAGCGGGATGTCTTGATTGATGAATATCTTGAGTTTGCGCTGCGAGCCCAGGTCGTCTTCATTGCGGATCTTGACTACCGATGTCCAAATCTTAGCTTCGGTCAGTGGCTGGACCAACCGATTGACGGTGTAAGTCCTACGCTTAACGATTTCATCACTCATCTGACGCTGTTGTTTCCGGAAGTGCGGCCGCGCGGATTCTTGGAGTTGAGATCGGTAGACTGCCAGCCGCGGGCTTTTCAAGGCGTGCCGCCGGCCTACTGGACTGGTCTGCTGTACGACGATAAGACCTTAGATGCTCTGTTGGCGCTGCTCTTGCCCGAGCGCCAGCGTCTCAGCGAGTTGCTCATTAAGGCCGAAGATGGCTTGGCGCATCCGGCGCTAAGAACGCTTGCTCAGGCAGTTGCCGAGCTAGCGCAGTCCGGCTTTTCTGCTTTACCTCCTTGTTTCAAGTCGGATGGTGTTGAGCGCGAACTCCAAGCTTATGTCGGACATTTCACGGCCCGGGGGCGTACGCCGGCCGATGATGTGCTCGACCTATTGCGGCGCGAGAATGCGGCGTTCCCATCGTTCGCCGGCTATCAAGCCTTGGCGGGGGAGTGGGCTAAACTAGTTACATAAAGACGACTTGAAGGATTGCCGATGGCACCAAAAAACGCGCAAAAAAAAGTGATTCCCCTCGATGTCGATGAAGAGATGGAGCCCCAAGAGCCGGCTAGCGAGGGTCAGCACGCCTCCTGGGAGGAGATCAAAACCGGCGACGAGCTTGAGAATTACATCGAGGACATTGCGGACACAGTCCGGATAGGGCTTGATCAGAGTATTGCCATCTTAACGCCGTGGTTTTTTAACAATATGCCACGTGCCTATTATCAGACTACGCCGCGACCGGAAAAGGTGCGCCATCTTTCGGCCGTTATCACGGGCCATGTTTTCGAGACCAAACAAACCGTCGAGCTTTGGGACCGAGATCGGGCCAAAGTGACTTACATCGGTCCCGGTGGGGACCGCGCGATTTTGATCGATATGGCGCGGCGCCTCGCGCCGAATCCGCTCAAGATGGGATCGCTGTATTTTTCGCGCGATAAATTGCTATTCCTCTCGACCTTCCACTGCAAGGACCACAAGCCGCTCGATCGCGAAAATCGCCGCATCATGGAGAAGGTGAAAATTGCGCGTAGCATGCTGGTTGAGGAATTCCCCGATGACCTGACGCGGATCGATGCTTATCTCAAGAACTTGGATAACGACTTTGTCATGTACGCGACGGCAGGAAGGATACAGATCCTTTACCGTATGGTCCGCTACATGATTGACCACGAGGGTGCTCACACCTTCTTCGAGCCTGTGGACAACAGCCCTAACGCACGGCTGACGCTAGGCATGAAGAATGTCAATCCATCCCAGGTGCTCGAGGCCATTCTCGATTTGATCAATCGCTACGAATTTAACGTCGTGCGGGCGTTCATGGTGCGGTTTACGCAGGGCTATGACGAGCCGATTTCGGTGTTCCACATCATCGTCGGCAGGATGGACGAGGAACCCGTAGATTTCAACGCCGTACCGGTGATGAGGCTGAATAAGGCCTTGCGGACGTTGGGCTGGGTGGATGTCGATGATTACGGCGAGTTAACTAAGGCGCCGTACGGATTTTCTATCAACGCAACCAACCTGATACGCAGTATCGCCACCTGGGCGCATGTCATGCTTGGTAAGGAGAATCCGTACTACTACTCGCAGTACAAGGTCAGGACGACGTTCTTTAAATATAGTGATTTTACGCGCGAATTAGTCCAGCTCTTCCGGCTGAAGTTTGATCCCCTTAAGGAGCAAGAACGTAACGCTGGCGGCTATGCTGACAAGCGGGTGCTACTACTTGAGATGACTAAGGAAGTCATTGACGAGGTTGAAAAGACCATCTTGCTCGAGGCGATCAATCTCCTGGATCACACGCTCAAGACCAATTACTTTCTGCCCACTAAAACGGGTCTAGCCTTCCGCATCGCACCCGAGGTGTTGAGTAGCAAGTTTTATCCGATGCGGCCCTTTGGTATCTTTTTCATCGTCGGCAAGGACTACCGCTTGTTCCACGTGAGGTGGAAGGATATTTCGCGTGGTGGTCTCCGGGTAGTCATGCCACGCAACGGCTCTGATTTTGACTTCGCTCTGGCCGGCATGTTTGATGAGGTTTATGGGCTCAGTCATGCGCAGCAGCTCAAGAATAAAGACATCCCCGAGGGTGGATCAAAAGCGGTGCTGGTGCTCAAGCCAGGTGGTCATAGGCAGCAGGCGGTACGTGGTGCAGTGAATGCGCTACTTGATCTGCTAGTGGCTCGCGGCGAGTCAGATGAGCCTACAGCGGCCAGTATTAGCTACTACGACAAAGAGGAGATCATCTACCTCGGTCCGGACGAGAATATCACGAATGATTTGATCGAATGGATTCCGGTGCAGGCGGCCCGTCGTGGCTACAGGTATGCTGCGGCCTTCATGTCATCCAAGCCGGGAGCAGGGATCAACCACAAAGAGTATGGTGTAACTTCTGAGGGGCTAAATGTGTTCCTGGAGAACATGCTTAAGTACCTTGGTATCAATCCTCGTGAGCAGCGTTTCACAGTTAAGATGACTGGTGGTCCAGACGGTGACGTGGCTGGCAACGAGCTCAAAATTCTCCACCGTGAATACGGCGAGAATGCCAGAGTCGTTGCGATCGCCGATGGTTTCGGTGCCGCTCATGATCCGGAAGGACTCGCCTGGTCGGAGCTCCTAAGACTCTTTAAGCAGGGTAAATCAGCAGCTGACTTCAGTTCGTCACTGCTGAGCGCAGCCAAGGGAGCCTTTGTCATCAAGGCCGACACTCCTGATAACATCAGAACGCGCAACAATCTTCACTTCAACGTCAAGGCCGACGTCTTCATCCCCGCAGGCGGACGTCCCTATACGGTGAACGAGAAAAACTGGACCAACTTTATCGATAAGGAAGGTAAACCTACCTGCCGGGCTGTGGTCGAAGGCGCTAACATCTTCTTTAGCAGCGATGCGCGACAAGAGCTGCAAAAGAAGGGGATCTTGAACATCAAAGATTCAAGCGCCAACAAAACTGGGGTTATTTGCTCGTCCTACGAGATCATCGCTAGCTTGACGCTATCGACTGAAGAGTTTTTGGCGATCAAAGACATCTACGTCCAGCAGGTGATTGAAATTCTGCGTCAGAAGGCAGACCAGGAAGCCAAATTGCTCTTCAAGGAGTATGCGCTGAACGGCGGTCGTAAGACTTTGGTAGAGCTATCGATGGCGATTTCCCGCCAAATTAACGACGTCACAGATATCATTCTTGAGAATCTGACTAAGGAGCAAGATAAAGTCCTGGCGGATCATTTTTATCACGGGCTCATATACCGCCATGTTCCCAAGGTGCTGGTTGAGCGATATAAGGATCGGCTGCTTAAACGGCTACCGGCAGCCCATCAAATCGCCATCCTTTCGGCTTATATCGCAAGCTACATTGTATACCGCGAGGGGCTAGGTTGGTTGGACGGTGTACCGCCAGAGGCTAGATTTGAGGCTGCCCGGACGTACATGATGCAGGACCATGTCACCAGCACATTGCTGAGTAGTGTGGAAGAGTCACACTTGCCAGACAGAGATAAGATTGCCGCTATCCTGCGCATGAGTGCCACCAGGGATTTGACCATTATCGAGATGGAAAAGTCAGGCGCAGCAAAGTCCGGCCAACACTGATCTCAAACTAATGGACCAGAGGCCCACGCAGACATAGGTGCTGTGTGGGCTTTTTACTTAGGATGCGACCGGTAGTGAAGTTTCATTGTTATCGCGATTCACCCAAATGAGCATCTTGTCGTCATTGGACGGGATTCTATGGATGGCTCTGACACCGTTTTCGCCGAGATCAGCGATGAATGCTTCAAGGTCGCGCGGGCTGGTGCGCGTACCTCGGTGAAACACGCCGTCCGTGCCAATGATGACTGATAAGAGATCGTTGGGTGTAAATTGCACTTCGACCGGCCGAATCACCATGTTGCGATCGATGCCAATGATGCCACCCGGCTTCATGACACCGCGGAACCGACCATCGGTAAGCTTGGCGCATTTGTAATAGAGAGGGATGTGGCCGCAGGAGTAGTAACTCAACTTACCAATGCTAACTACGGCAACGCCAATCGTAGCGGTTTGAGGATGATCGACCACCATCGATCTGAGGGTGCTATTAACTTCTTCCAGCCATATTTCAGGCTTGAATTGAGTGCTAGACTCGGCGCGCGCCCAGAGCGCATGGATCGCGCGAGCTACCATCGCCGCCGCGATCCCTTTGCCCGTGACATCAGCGACGGCAAGAACCAAGTCACCGTTGGCCAGGACGCGGGCACCCATCCAGTCACCACTAAGTGATTGGTGTCGCTCTTGATACATATTCACCTGCATGCCGCGAAAGCGGATACTATCGATCTTGGAGCCTAAAGATTCCTGGACTTGCTGGGCGAGTGAGACCTCGCGCTCGAAAGCTTCGAATTTCAGCCGATCATTCTCAGCCATCATCTTCTGAGTGAAAAATTCATATTTAGATTGCTTGGCTAAGGTATGGAAGAAGAGACAGTTACTGCCAGCATTCACTAAGTCAGCAATGAGCAGAACGATCATCCATTGGGCCCAGCCCTCGCCCTGCCACGCGACGGCACCCAGCAGGAGGTGCATACTGAGATTGAAGATAACTTCACCGTGGTAGGAAAAATTGAACAGAATGAGGATACCGCCAGTGAGGAGATAGATAGAAGATCCCATCATTTTGTACCAGGTCCCGACCGAGTCCTGCCAAACTTGGTAGAAGGCTATAGCCGTACCGATCATAAAGAGCGGCGCGATCACGAAGGTGACAAATCTACTTTGTACCTGATCCATGCCACGAAATCGCTGCATATAGACACCGAGTGGAACCGCGCTAAAAAAGGTCAAAGCCAAAGTCAGATTGGCTGGATGGGATGCGAAAAGGTAACACAGGGTACCGATGACGGGACAACCAAACACAGCAAACCGATTTACGTGTGGCTCCATCCTGTCGACAGTTTGCCGCCTATGTTGATAGATGCGGCTGCGGATATCCGGCAGCTCATCAGGCGCCTCGCCGTAGAGCCTGTCAATCCAGGATCTAATTTCTTTGATGTATTTGGTGGTTTTTGTGATCAACTTAACTTTGCTCCCAAAACCAAATCACACACAATACTATCGGCAGATCGCCGTGAAAAACTGAGATAAGCAATGACTTAAATGCCATAGATGAGCACTCTGGTTTAAGGAGAGGGACAAATCTGCCGATCGTTCGGGTGGGAGGACCCAGCGATGAAATCCACTTGTTTTTTACCCTGGTTTTTGGGCGCAGTCGCATTTCTCAGTGCGTCATCGGCGCAGGCCAGAGTGCAGTTGTCGCCCTATGTCAGTATCCGGTCGACCTCCTCAATTAAGCCGCAGACCACTGATAAGAGCAAAGAAACAGCAACGTCCAAGCAGCGACAAGAGGCCGGTCTACGCGGAGCGATTTCTTTTTGGCGCCTGTTTAGTCTGCAGGCAAGTGTAGGACAGAGCAAACTAACGACCACGTCAAAAGTCCAGGATGCCAAAGACGAATACGGCGAAATTGATTTTGCCGAGGACATGAGTGTGTCCGGTGATAACCCTGATAACGACCTAAAGGTCACCGAAACGCAGCGCAATGCGCGTCTCTCATTGGCGATTGATCCCGGGTTTTGGATTTTTATTTTGCGTGCCAAGGCTGGAGTGACGGCGACGCAAAGGATTATCGATACCGAGGAGACCGGTAAGGAACCGGTTAATAAAATCTTTGGCCCGACCTATAAGCCTCATGCCGGTGCTGGCCTAGGTTTACGCTTTTCGCCAAAATTTTACGTCATGGCCGAGTACAACACGTTCCACTATGCATTCCCTAAGATCGAGCCCTTTGAGCGGGAAGTGGCTATGAGTTTTGCCATCGACTTTTGAGCCTTGGACTTCTGAAAATCAAATCTTCGACTGACCTACGTATTTACGGCAGGGCTCAGGAAGTGTTCCGTCAATACGGAGCGCCTGCAGCTCGTCCTGCTGATCGGCGGGTAAAGGACAGAGCGCCCGGTATTTAGGGCAAGCTGTGCGGTAGACAACGCGAAAAGGATAACCACCCTTGCCGTTATCCTTAACCATCTCGATCTCAAAAACCTTCCCGAACTGACGCTTGATGTCTTGCTCGCGCTGCCGTGCCGGAATGACGGCCTTCTCGGCCTCGTTGAGCATCTTCTGATACTCCACTGTTTGATCTAACACGGCGCGGGCGTTAGCAGCGGCCATGTCGAGTTTACTGGCTTTATCGATATCGTAGTTTTGCTTAGCGAGAGCCGACTCGATGGTGCTGAGTTCCTGTTTAGCTTTGATGCTAGCCGTTTTCAGTGCACTGAGTTGCTCTTTTAGAGTCGCGACGTAGGCCAGTGTCCGCTCGCGCTCGTCATAGGCCTGGACGTAGGCTCCAGCGACTATTTGCCGACAGCCTTCGCGGGCGTTGACCTGATATTCGACAGGCACCCCGGACGCTGTACTTACTAGCCATAACCATATTGCGTTTAGCATGATCATGTAAGAATTAAACCGCAATCTGTGGTCTGACGGCAAAGAAAAAAGTAATAATTTTGACATGAGGAGCGTATGCTTCTCTTAAGGGCTAATTTTTTTACGCGATTAGCCATTTCACATGGAAAAATGGGGAAATCCGGCCATGCAAATGAAAGCCAATTTTTTCACCGACACTCCCGATATCAAGTATCAATTGACGCGCCGTATTAATTTCGAGGAACTGTTTGCGGGGCTGACGGCAGAGGCGCGCGAGGTATCTGGATGCAGCACGGCTGAAGAGTATCGTGATCTTATTTTGACCTCGTTAGATTCGCTCGGTGAGTTGTGCGGCACGGAGCTTGCTCCCAGGGCAGCCCAGGTGGAGAAGGAACCCATTTACCTCAAGGACGGCGATGTCGTTCTGCCCCCAACGGTGGTCGATAATGTGCAGAAACTGCTGCAGCTTGGTGCCTCCAGCCTCAGCGCTGCACCCAAGTTTGGCGGGATGAATTTGCCATTCTTAGTTGAGGCCTGTGCCAACGAGTTGATCATGCGCGCCTGTCCCTCGACAGGTCTCAATATCGTTTGGTTCGGTGGTATTTCTGCGATTGTAGAAAAGTTTGCCAGTGAAGAGATCAAAGACTTCGTCATGAATCGCATTGTATCGGGCGAATGGTCCGGCAGCATGGCCTTGACCGAGCCAGATGCTGGTAGTGATCTCGGTAATGTGCGTACCTACGGGGAGCAACAGCCCGATGGCACTTGGCGCCTCTATGGTTCTAAGCGCTTTATCTCCAACGGTAATAGCCAGGTCTGTCTCGTTTTGGCCATGAATGCCAAGGGTGCTAAGGGGCTTAACAACCTTAATTTGTTCATGTGTTTGCGCAAGCCGCCTTTCCGCCTCGACGGACAGGAGGATCCCAAGGTCAAGTTCAACTACACGGTCAATAAGATTGAGGACAAGCTAGGGCTCCATGGATCTGCAACCTGCGAGCTCAACTTCGATGGCTCGGTGGCCTACCTTTTGGGTGAGAACGGCAAGGGCTTCCAGCACATGCTTCACCTCATGAACGATGCTCGTATCGTGGTGGGCTTTCAGGCGTTAGGTAACATGGAATCCATCTACCGACTGGCCAAAGAATACTGTGAGCAACGCAAGGCCTGGGGCGTACCCATCGCCCACCACGAGATGGTAGCTGAGAAGCTGCTCGACATGGAAGTTGATATTCAGGCATTACGCAGCGTGTGTTACCAGGCTGCCTACAATCAGTCCGTGATGTATCAATGCGAGAGTTTGCTCGAGGATAAAAGCCTCAGCGACGAGCGGCGTCATGAGATTGAGCGTAAAGCCGGCGTCGCGCGCAAGCGTGTACGTAAGATGACTCCGCTGATAAAATGGTACGGCGCTGAGCGGGCGATCAAGATGGCGCAAGAAGGCTTAGCGCTGCACGGTGGCTATGGATACACCCGTGAGTACCGTGCCGAGTGGTGGGTACGCGAGACGCCAATTTTGGCCATTTACGAGGGTACATCGCACATCCAGGCACTTATGTGTGTCAAGGATACGCTTAAGGACGTGATCCGTAATCCGACAAAATTCATCGAAACTTCGCTGGGTCTTAGGGTTCAGGCCTTTAAACCAGGCGATCCCTTGCGCAAGAAGCTCTATCGGGCTAAACAACTCGAGAGTGGAGCGATCATGTCTCTACTGCTGCGCCTTTTGAAGACCAATGTGCGCGAGACCATCTCAGAGGTTAAGCCTACCGATTTACTACGCATGGTTAAGTTGCTCAGTCGCGACTTGATCAAGATGGAGAACGTGGGCCCAGCACTACTTCATGCTGAGCGCATTTGTGAGATCAAATCTTTGGTCACTTTAGCTCAGTGTTTAGTTTGGGACGCGGAAGATGATCCGTCGCGGGCCTCTTACGCCGAGCGCTTTCTCAACAAATCTTGGCCGCGCCTCAATCAATTGAAGCTCGAGATTGAGGCCGACGACCCAGTTTTGCAGGCACGGCTCGACGCTTACAGGGCGGCAGCACCTGAGGGAGCGACCAAAGTTACCGGCTAGGTAGTTAGATGGAAAGCCCGATGGTCAGATTGGCGAAAGGTCCTTGGAACTGTCTGTTCAACCCAAACTCTATCCCAACCCCGGGTAGAGCGATGGCCGTCAGGTAAAAGTAAGTAGCGACCCCAAAGGAATCAAAATGAGTGGCGTACCCATTGGCACCGGACTGATGGAGTACGCCAAAATCATTAAATAGACCGATGGTCACGGTGCCATCGTCAAATGACTCTACGGGCACTTGATAGTCCATCGCTACGACTTGGTAGTGATCGGCCCAGACGCCGTAACGTTCGACGCCGCGGAATCCTTTGTTGCCGCCTAGCCTGTAGGCGTCCTCTTTAGCACCGCCAACCACTGTACCGCCGGCAACCTGGACTTGTAGGGCATGTTTTATGACAATGCGCTCAAAGCTAAATAGGTAGTCGGCATTAGCGGCGCGTTCCACTCCGTCACTGCGTGTGAGTTGATGGGTAGCATTCACTTTTAAAGACATGCCGTGATTGCCGTAGAAGTGGAAATCCTTGTCTGAGTATTCCGCCAATGCGTTTAGATAAGTGAATGTTTGATTGGTCGGAGGCGTAAATTGGCTATCCTGGACAAACCCGCGTTGCCGCGCACCTAGGTGGGCGTTAGTGACTAGGTTACTCCATCTGTAGCCAAAGCCGCCGAGGACACCGCTAGTTGATTCAATGAAACTGTCGACAATCTTACGCCCTTGGTAAAGACGCAGTTGCTGGTTCACATGGTCGGCTAGGATATCACCGCGCCAGTTACCGAAGTAGATGGCGGGATCTTGGTAGTAGCCAAAAAAGCTTGCGCCGACGTTGGATAGTGATGCTCCTCCAGCGAGAATCTTGCCCTCGCCACCAAAATTTGACTCGAGCACGATCAGGCCAACCTGACGTGAATTACCGGTATTCACTTGCAGATAGGGGATCGGAATCAGAGTCCAACGTTCCTGCACCTCAACATCGATACTGTTATTGGTGAAATCAATTTTGATCTTTTCAAACAGCTTTGTATTGATCATGCACTGCGTCAGGTAGCTATCTAGATACCCTGGCTGCTGCGGATAGGCGGCACCGTCTAGGCAATCACGGACAAGTTTTTCAAGGTAACTGGTATGCGTTCTTGTATGTCCGTGAATGGTTACGGACATCAGCTTCTTGTCGAGATTAGCATGAGCCAGCCCTGTCATGAGGAAACTCAGACAAAAACTTAGGGTAGGCAAGATCCACAGGTGGATCCTACGAGACCGAAGGAGACAGGTGAGCCAGCAAGACATGGTCGAAATTTTCAAATTAGGTTATAAATTTGCGTACGTTAGACCATCGGCCTAGGTTGAACCAGAGCTAAATTTAGGTCCATGGTCACCTGGCATGTAGCGGTCAAATAGACCCAATTTTCCGCCACTTACAAATTTGCGCCCGGTCCTTCAGCGGATCGCTGCGGCGACGGCGCTGAGGGTAGGTGCAATGGTCCGCACCTCATTTGTCGCGGCTTTGAGTGTTGCCTCGGGGTCCTTGAGCATATTCCCCGTGAGGATACATACGACATCATCGTGAGGCTTGATGATGCCTTGCTCCCGAAGTTTCGTAACTCCTGCCAGGCTAGCAGCACTGGCTGGTTCACACCCAATGCCAGCGCTATCGATCGCAGCCTTGGCACACATGATTTCGCCGTCACTAACCTCGGTAACTATACCGTTTGTGGCGCGCATCACGTTCACGGCCTTGGCGTAATTGACTGGTGCGCCGATCTGAATTGCCGTTGCCACCGTTAAGGCTTTGACTTGGTGCTGCTGACGAAACTGATCGCGGTAGCTCAGATAAAAGGGGTTTGCTCCCGCAGCTTGTACCGAGACGATACGCGGCAATTTACTGATCCATCCGGCTGCGTGAGCTTCGATGAGAGCTTTACCAAAAGCGCTGGTATTCCCGAGATTGCCTGCCGGAACAACTAGCCAATCTGGAGCTTGCCAGTCACGCTGCATCAGCAGTTCGAAAATAATAGTCTTCTGACCCTCGAGACGCATGGGGTTGAGCGAATTGACTAGGTATAGACCTAGTTTGGCTGCTGACTCTTGCACCAAACTCATGGCTGCATCGAAGTCACCATCGATAGCAAGGCAGGTAGCACCGTAGCCTATTGCTTGGGCCAATTTACCAGTCGAGATTTTGCCTGATGGCAAAAATACGATGGCTTTGAGGCCAGCATGCGCTGCGTAGGCGGCCAGTGAGGCGCTGGTGTTGCCGGTCGACGCGCAGGCGACGGCTTGGACACCTAGGTGTTTCGCCTGTGATACGGCTACTGTCATCCCGCGATCTTTGAACGATCCGGTAGGATTTTCTCCCTCATGTTTAAAGGCCAAGCGCTCGACACCTGCAAATGCCGCAAGCGCGGTCCGTGTGTATAGCCGCGTACGACCCTCGGGGTGTGTCACGATGTCGTTAACGGGGAGGCTCACCACGGCTTCGCGAAATCCCCACACACCACTCTGATCGAGAGTTTGTGAGCTAAGGAGGCGCATCGCCCATACTTCCTTGCTGACGCGCGCCGTCCATGGTTCCTGTCTAGCTACTTGCAGTAATGCTGTGCAGTCGCACCGGTAGCGCACGACATTGATAGGATAGGTTGCGTCACAGCTAATACATGCTAAATGCTCATTCGCGCTCAGACTCATAGACGGCGGGCTCCTTCTGCAGCAACCCTACCGACATGGTAGCCAGCATCGACGGGAAAGAATGCCGCCTGCATAGCTTTTGCCACAGAGATGGCCGTCGCCTCGTCACGAAGTAGGGCAAACACACTCGGGCCCGCGCCACTAATCGTGCATCCGAGGGCGCCAGCCGCCAAAGCGGCCTCTTTAACTGCGTAGAATGACCCAATCAATGCAGCGCGACGGGGCTCGGCATAAAGATCGACTAAAGCATGACGCGCTAACTCGTAATCTCCGGTTGCAAAAGCGGTGACTAAACTAGCTGTGTTGGCCATTTGCTGCACAAAATCTGCCTGCGTGACGAGTTGTGGTAGGACGGATCTCGCTTTTTTAGTTGTCAGGCGCACAGCTGGGCTTACGACCGCGACCCACCAGTCTCCTTTGATCGGTACACGAATCGCCTCAGCCGGTTCGTTACTGCGAGCTATGGTGAGACCACCGAGCAGGCTTGGTGCGATGTTGTCGAGATGACGACTGGAGATCAGATCTTCGCCGTCAAGGGCTGCGGCAAGAATCGTCGCCGTCGAGACTTTTTGACCGCTTGCCAAGGCTGCCGCAAAAGCTCCGCCGACGCTCGCAGCGGCGCTTGCACCGAGGCCACCTGCGAGCGGTAAAGCGCGATCGATGGACACTACGGCAAGGCGCTGTTCGCCAATACGGTGCAGCAGTGAGTTTGCGGCTACTGTGCAGCAATTGTCCTCGGCAGCCAACGGCACGGCATCTGCATCGCGGCCTGTCACCGAGGCGATACGGCTTGGCCCGTTGACTAGTTCGACAGTGATCTTATCGCCAATGCCATCGACAGCCAAGCCGAGCACGTCAAAGCCGGGACCCACGTTACCAATGCTACCAGGAACAAATACTGTTGCGACGGAAGACATAAATGGCCTCATGATTAGTTGCTAATTGGTAGCGTGAGTTTATCGGATGCCAGTGCCACAGCCAAAATATCGTTGAGCACACCCGCTGCTGTCACTTCGGCACCGGCACCAGGTCCAGTGACGATGAGTGGATTCAACGCATAGCGTCGCGTCGTAATAGCTACTTGGTTATCGGTGCCATGAAGGCGGCCAAGTGGCGACGCAATATCGACTTCTTCGCAACCGACCGTGACCTGGCCCTGGCTGATACGCGCGACATAGCGTAAGGTTTTATGGCGCGCCCTTGCTGCTTTGATGCGCTCGGCCCATTCATTATCTAGTTGTTTTAAGTTATCGAGAAATGTTTGCGGATTTGCATGACCCAGTTCATGGGGGAACAGAGCAGTCACGGTGATGTCCGCCAACTCGAGTCGCATCCCGAGCGTGCGAGCGAGTATCAGAGCCTTACGCGCAACATCGGTGCCACTCAAGTCATCTTGAGGATCGGGTTCCGTGTATCCAAGCGAGTGAGCGCGACGTACGGCATCGGAGAAGGCAGCGCCTTGCTCAATTTCCGACATCAAGTAGCCTAGAGTCCCGGAAAAGCATCCGAGAATAGTGGTGATCTCGTCTCCGGCTTCTTTAAGTTTGGCAAGAGTATCGAGGACGGGAAGTCCCGCCCCGACTGTAGCTTCATAGCGTAGCTGTACGCCATTTTTACTCGCTACCTTAAATAATTCGTCGTACCCAGCCTGGCTGATGGAGAGCGGTTTTTTATTTGCCAAGACTACGTGCCAGCCAGCCTGCAGGGCTGAGAGAATCAGAGGCGCACTATCCTCTGCCGTCACATCAATAAAGACACCGCGCCTAACCGGCAACTGCCAAAACTTTTGCTGCAGATCCAGCGCTAGGTTGGAGGGCGGCGTGGTCCCATTCTCAGCGTGTAGCCGGAGGCCTCGCTCTTTGAGGATCAGAATTTCCTCGATTTCTTTGCGACTGAAACCCGTGTCATGAGCGAGCACGCCAGAGCGATCGACTAGCCCTATACAACTAAGACTGAGACGCATCTTATCGCGGTAGTAGCTATCTTGGCTGGTGAGTTGGCGCAGCAAAGCGCGGCCGATTTGTCCGACGCCAAAGAGGGCCAGATGGACAGCGCTTTCAGCCTGAGGCGGGAGTGCTTTTAGTTTTTCTAGTCTAAACTCCCGGTGCAAGGCATTCAGCGCCGCTGCAACGCGGTCCGCACCGATGACGGCTGAAATATTGAGCTCACTGCTACCCTGGGCAATGGCCTCGACATTAGCCTCGGCGCGAGCAAGTGCAGCAAAAGTCCTGGCGGCAATACCAGGTGTCCCCTGCATACCCAGTCCAACCACAGCGAGGACCGCTTGATTGTCCTTGGTCTGGATCTCTTCGATCAGGTGGTGCTCAATCTCGTAACGAAAAGCTTCGCTCAGTGCCGCGACTGCGGCCTTCGCTTCACCGGTTGGCACCACAAAGCAGATGTTTGCCTCGGATGACGCCTGACTGATGACGGAAACGGAGATGCCGGCATGGGCGAGGGCAGCAAAGGTGCGTCCAGCGATCCCGGGCACGCCCATCATGCCCTTGCCCTCGATGGCGATGAGCGACTGCTCCAAAATGGCCGTCAACGCCTTAACGGGAAATGCTCCAGGCGGCACGTGACCAGCAATGAGCGTGCCTGGATGCGAGGGGTGAAATGTACTTTTCACCCATAATGGAATTTGGTGCGTGAGTAGCGGAATGATCGTTCGTGGATGCAAAACTTTGGCACCGTAGTAGGCAAGCTCAGCGGCTTCACGGTAATGCAGTTCAGGGACAATGCGTGCCTCGCTGACATGGCGTGGATCAGCGGTCAAGAGCCCTTCGACCTCTTTATAGAGCGTGACATTCTCAGCCTTGAGACTGTGGGCAATAACTGTCGCCGTAAGATCAGAGCCTCCCCGACCCAAGGTCACTAGCTCGTTATCCGGGCCTGATCCGATAAAACCCGGTACTACGACGACTTTATTTTTTTCCAGCTGTGGCACTACCAGCGTCTCAACCTTGGCCGTTGTCGCCTTCAGATCGGGGAATGGCATGCCGTACTGCTTTTCGACCTTAATTAAGCGTGGTGCATCAACGTATACGCATTCGATACCGCGTTCCTCGAGCACCTCGCAGAAAATCTGTGCCAACATTCTCTCGCCGCGCGCGGCGGTCATGTCTAGCACGCGTGGCGTGTGTTCTCTGAGTGTTGCCAAGCTGTGACAAATGGCTCCTAATTCGGTTCCGGCGGCGTCTATCTTCTGATCGATCTTGCGGCGCCTTGTTGTATTTTTAATAAGAGCTGCGGTTACGGATTTATGACGACTGACAAAAAGCTCCTGCTGATCCCGGTATGACTCACCCCTCACCGCTGCCTCAGCTGCGCCTAGAAGGAGATCAGTCATTTTCGCCATCGCCGAAAGCACCACGACGAGGCCCTGCGGTGATGCTTGCACGATCGCCGTCACATGCTCAATGGCGGAGTGATCTTGTACAGAGGTGCCACCAAATTTAACGACGCGGTAAGAGCTCAGGCGATGAGACATGGGAGTTTGCGACGCCTTTCTGAAAAATGCTCGCTTTTATTAACAGTTTAGCAGCAAAAGTGCCCGGGCAGGAGTGGTGTCTCCCCACTTTGGTGGTCGCAGGCTTGTTGTAACCGCATATTTTTATTGAAAAAACATTGTGTGTAATAGTTTTGCAAGAATATCCAATGGCAGGCATTCAAGTGGGAATTGCGGACACCTTTGCAACCAACGGAATATAGTGAGGATAGTCTACACTCTCCAAAATAAACTAAAGATTTTTAGTCGATATACCGATACGGGTATGACAGCGAGTAACCAGGAAGGTTTTCTCATAGTCAAGATCAAGAGGTCCCCGTGGTGTTTAGAGAACGACTACAAAAAGACTTGAGAGCGTTTGGCCTGTGCGCCTTGGTAGCTATCGCTAGTGGTTGTAGTAACCAAGAGGAGCAGGTCGGAATCACCAAAAAACGTAGTGGTGGTGTCGACCCACAGGGAGCGGCGTCGCTTGATGCGCGTAAAGCTCCCGAGGTTCAGGAAACGCCTAAGCTTGCTATTCCCGACCTGAAGGGACTGCTGAAGGCGAAGTACGCTGTGAACGTTCATCTTAAAGGTAGAAACGGTCCGCTCGGACTGCTTAACCTCCTCGACCTGAAACCGTGCTCGGGTGAAATCCAAATCGACGTCAACCCATCGATGCAAGCGCTTGAGACTGGCGACATTAGCCAGCTGCTCGTCATTAGCGCGGCCAACCCTATAGACTGTCCTGTCATTCAGAGCAAAATCGACATTGCCAAAGTTCTTGGTGGGCTATTTGCGTCACCAACGAACCAAAAGGGCCTACCGATTGCTAAGGACGGGGACGTTTTGGCTCTCAAGTCACTTCTCGGCGTGACCTACGAACCAGCAAGGCCGCTATTCCCCTCGCTGCTAGCCGGTAAAAAAGAGGATCTAGCCAAGCTTTCGGTGACAAGGCAGGTTACGGCAACGAGTGAAAAAGGGACCCACTCTGGGACCTGCTCGTTAACCATGGAAAATTTCGATGCAGCTTACACGCCACCGGGAATGAGTTTCACCTTCCCGAAGACCATGCAGTTTACCAACAGGATGAGTGGGTTTACGGGGCTAGATCCGCTCAAGGGTCTCCTATTCGAACAGCTTGGGTTCCGCCTAAGCGTCGCTCCGATTGCACTTGCCCAAATCACTGTGGGTGGCCAAGCCGACAAGCTCCTACCCATCGTTGCTACCGTGCCGGAACAGGCATTGGACGGTATTTTAAAGTCTGCTCTACCCCTACTCAAGGGGGTTGTCGCAAGTGATGGCATCGACAATCAATTAGTTATGAGTATCGCAAAGGATATCACCGTAACGATCACGATCGATCTGAAAGAACAAGAAGGTTTGGACCGCGTTAACACCACTCCAGATAAAGGTGAGACGTTTACCAGTGCCGTAGTTACTAAGTGAATCTTTGATCTGAGATTTTTCTACCTAGAGAATTGAGCGATGAACCGAGGAAAGATTAAAAAAATTGCTCTGACGCTAACCGTGGTCTTAACCGTTGGTTGTGGTGCCCCACTTAAGCGTGCCGGAGACGTTTCCTCTCTCTTTAGTAAAGCACCTGCGTCGATTGAGAATATCGCCGAATCCATATGCGCGGCGCTAGGCGAGCGTGATGTGGCTCCCACCACTAAGGATATGCCTCAGGAGCTAGTAGGCTGCAGCGAAGCTGGTCTCAAAGCCTCGGATCTCACTAAAGTAAAATCTTTCTCTTTCACCAATTTAGCTAGTGGTGAGTCTGCACAAGATCAGAAAAACTCCGACACCTTCAAGAAGTCTATCCGCACTCAAATTTGGCTGAATCGTAAAATCCCAGAACTACTTCCGGTAGCCACTCAGTTATTGAAAAGTGTGGACTTTGACGCGGAAGAGATTCAGCTACCCGAGAGCGCAATCAAGGATCTCAGTGGGTTGGTGCAGCCAAAGATCAAGTTTCTTGAGAAACTCAAGTTTAATTTTGATGAACTTAGCTTCAGCACCAAACTAAATGTCGTGACCACAGGCGCCGTAGCTGTCGATATTGATGTGTTAGTTGATGGTAAGGTCTTCAACAACGGTATCGCTGTAACGATCTCCACAGGTAAGCCTGAGCCAGCTTTCGAAAAGTCGTTTATCAAATCGTTTGATGTAGTCTTTCTTGCCATACCTTATGCCAATGACATTTATCTCGACATGGCAGTCAATATGAACATCTACAATATCGGTGTGTCGAGCGTGATCGACTCCCAGGTTAATTCTCTGTTTGGAACGGCTCTCAAAACCATGATGGACACCATCACCCAGACGGAGCGAAAATCATGAGGCTAAGTACAGTTACAGCTGTGTTTATGCTCGCGCTCACAATGGTCGGCTGCTATAGCGGTGACGAAGCAATCGTGCAAGGTCGCGGCAACCTACAGCAAAAAGGACCGACCCTTGGCGCGTCTGGCGATGCACAACTTGCAGACGCAGCAAAAAAGGTCGCAACTGCCACCTATTTTGTCGAGATTGAGACCGCCTCTGGTGCCCGTCCCTGTGAGGGCACGGTCACCCTCGATATCATGGCGAATTTCAATATCGCTCTGCCAGGATCCAAAGTGAACTGCGCGTCGCTATCCATAGATCTTGAAAAACTTTTAGGAGCACAGCTAAAGGGTGGCGCCTCGGCCATCGATCTGAAAAGCTTTCAAAGTGATGGCTTGATATTCTCAGCTAGTGAAATTCTTGGCGCCAAGTTTGATCCACCACGCCCCATGCTGGTGGGGCCTCTGATTCAGGATCCGAGCAAGTTTGCTAACTTATATAGGCATGTAGACAGTAAAGTCACAGTAGCGAAACCCGAGTCTGGACCACCGCTTGAGGCTACGGGATCCTTTGACGTGAAAGTGATCGAAGTTGGTGGCAAGTATAGCAACAAATTCCTCAAACAGCCGTTTGACCAAGTGTTGCACTGGACTCTGGATACCAGCGGGTTTCAGGGTGTGCCAGCTAAGTACGGCATGCTTTTTAAGAAGGCGGAATGGTACTGGAATGTCCGTCCCATCATGGTGCCGAAAATTATTATTACCTTGGAAGGCATCAGCGGTATGATAGAGAGCAAAGCCGTTGATGATCTGAGTGATTTGGTCGGTGAATTAAAAGTCATCGTGACGGTCAAAGATTACGATTTTAGCGGGGGATGACGGTGCCTGTCAGGAATCAGCAAGGCGCACGTGATAAAGCTGATGCTGATGCTGGTGATCAGGTGTTCAATCTCAGGCTACGTACCTTGTTTGCTTCTAAATTCATGAGTCTTGGTATCTTAGCCACCATCATCGGTGCACCTGCCACCCAGGCAACTCCCCTGCTTGGTGATTTTGGTGCCGCCATCAACAACACCGAGGCAGTGGTTGATAACCCAGCCAATGCGGGATTTCTCCCGTACAGTAGCGTCGCTTTAACTGGAGAAACCTTCAAGATTGAGAGCGTGGGTGCGCGGTACCCAGGACTTGATCCTATCTCCGTCAATAACAGCGGGGTCGCGATACCCCTGACTAGACCTGGCGCGATCGTAAAAGTGACGCCGCGCTTCGGTATCGGAGCGATAGTGGTACCACCCCTGCCCATACAGTTTGACGTGACAAAAAAACGGCTACCCATAGTGCTGCTTAATTCAAAATTTCAAGTCGACGCTAAGATCGGAGCAGAGCTGCTGGGATACGGGAGTTTTAGCATGGGCTACCGTATCGCTGACAAGTTTGGTATTGGCATTGGCGGCGAATATGGCGCCGCAAAATTCACCGCCAAGATTACAGAATCCTCGACCTCTTCAGAATTAGCTTCAGTCACTGGAAACGGAGCATTAGGCAGTTTGACCATAGGTAGTAGGCTTGACCTTATCGGTGGCCGCGTGGCTATCGGTGTGGCCGTAACAGCCTTACAGCTCCTCAAGGCCGATGTCGATCTTAAGTCGCCCTTGGTAGATACCAGTGGGGAGGCCGGAAATTTAGTTAAAGACGCGACCCAAGGCCTGAACAGTCAGCAGACTTTTAGTGGGGGGTTAGCGGGAATAAAGATCAATGTGACGCGGCGTTTAGTCATGATGGGCGAATTACGCTATACGCGCTCCGATCCGACGCAGGAGACCATTTCGCTCGTGACGTTCAAAAAGCAGCCAAAAGACGTCCAGGATACCGTAGCCGTGCGCACTGGTGGGATCATCAAGGTGAATCCTAGGCTCAATCTTCTTGGTGGGTTTCGCTGGGAGCCTAGTGCTGTGGGTGCAGGCACCACCGGCGCTAAGGCTAAAGGTGGCTACGGTAGTTTGGAGTTTTTGCCAGCAGCGGCGGGAATCATGCCGCTCAGTCCGTTCTACATGGTAGCCGGCGGTCTGCAGTTGGGACTCGTGCCAGGTGGGCGTCAGTCTGGCAGCAATAATCCGCCATGGCGTGTGGTTGTTGAGGGCGGATTCACCCTGACCGAGTCATCAGTCGGTATCGACGAAACCGGCGAGCTCCCAGGCGCCTATTACTACCGAAAGCTAGCGGGGATCGGTGGCATTCGTGTTTATTTTTGATCCGCCGTTGTTGGCATCGGCACTATGGCCGTTGCGAGCTCCATAAGGCCGGCCAAATCCCCTGGGTCATGCTCCCTTTCATGGAGTTGCCAAACACTTGGTGCCAAGGTTTGTAGTTGCTGCATGATAGATTTTTGGCCGTCGGCTTTGCGTTTGAGATAGCCAAGACTGCCTACGTGTTCATGAGACTCTAAGTCTGAGGCCACACCGATTGGTAAACATCTATTGATGAGTAGTGCACACGGCTTATAGCTCATCTTCACAAGTTGGGACGCCAGGTTTGTTATAGACCGCATCGCCGAGGGGGTGGGGACGCTGACCAGAATGAATCCCGTATCTGGCCTTTTGAGTAGCTCGACGGTCTTTTCGCCCGATTTGTGCAGTCCCTCGATGACATCCTGCATGAGGACTAGGAACTCAGCAAATTGCTTGAGGGGTTCGAATCCTGAGACGCGCGCAACGCCGCCCATGAGGCGCTCGCTGGCCGAGAATAATTTTCCAATACCAAGCCGACTAGCCAGAGTGAATGGCTTAATTAGCCAATTCATCACATGCGTATCCATGAAGCTACCGAGCATGTTAGGGCGAGCGAGGAAATCGAGTGCGTGGGTGTCCGGTGGCGTGTCTAGCACTACCAAGTCAAATTGCGGATCTCTAGCTAGGTCCATCAATTTGGCCAAGGCCATGTATTCAAGTGGTCCCCCAAGATTCGTTGATGCCGACTGATAGACAGTATTAGCTTTTATTTTTGCGGCTAATTGCGGACTCGGAGTATGACGATCAACGACCTGATCGAATACCGCCTTTTGATCCAACATTGCTGCATGCACCGTACCTGCACCCTGAAAATCCGCCGTCATCTGCAACGGAGCCAGCTCATTACTTAGGGGGATGCCAAGGGCCGTCGCTAGCCTTTTCGCTGGATCGATACTGAGGAGGGCCACTCTTTTGCCCCGAGTGGCCGCTGCGAGAGCCACGATGATGGACGAGGTCGTCTTACCGACGCCTCCCGCTCCCAATAGCACTAATACACGGTGACTATCTATCACGGTCGCTAAGTCTTGCATGATCAAGCCCTGTCCCCAGATGATCGGGTTGGATTGGCTGCCGTCAATAATTGACGCCCAAATCCGGGCGCTATGGGCTCGCGAATAAAGCCGACGTCAGGCAGGGACCAAATAGGTAAGGTCGCTAGGTCTGGCGATGCGACTAAGCCTTGGTGCAGCATAGCCGTTGCTTCCGCCGCAGCGGCATGGATTCGATGCGCGTACTCACTTGCCGGTGACGACTTCGCGACCTCAGTTGGGGGTACCAACGTTTTATTGAGAAAGACGCCGGCCAGGGTTACAGGTGCTCTCGCGTGTAGTTTCGGCAGAAAATCCAAACACTCGCTGACCACTAATTCTTCTGGCACGGTGACCACGACATTGCAGCATTTAGATTTGTCGCTGAGGAACTCTTTGACGCGCACAGTTTCTTTGACCATGGGTCCCCCTAACCCCATGTTAATAACTGAGTCCGGTGTCGTCATGAGATTGAGGAAGTGGCCCGATGCTGGCCCGTCGAAAATCACAAGATCGTGCTTAGGCCTCAGCTCACATTCAAAGAGTAGCCGTCCGAGTAGCATCACATCAGCCCAGCCGGGCACGGCATTAATCAGGCTCTTGACGACACGATTACTGAATACGGTGTCGTAAAGCCGACGCTGGCCCAAATGCTCGACGATATAATCGCGAAAATTAGCGACAGAATCGATATTGAGCACGTCCAGCCCCGACTGTACCGTCACAACCTTGTCGTAGGTGGAGGGTAAACCAAAGAGCGGACAGATTTGATCAAGAGCGGCGTTTTGGATGATGAGGACACGGCGCCCGGACTCAGCCACCATTTGGCCGAGGGCGGTGGCAATCAGAGATTTGCCGATACCGCCCTTGCCGGTGATGATCACTAATTTCTTCGCTAGGAGAGCGGAGTAATCATGAGAAGCTAAGGTATTATCCAAGAGGCTAACCCTCCATAGTGCCTCGGATCGATCCCTATAGCTTAATCGTCATCCTCGTCTTCGTCATCCTCGTCTTCATCATCATCATCATGCTTGGTTTTTTTTCCCGCAGGAACACGCCCATCGGCGATTTTTTCTTCTAGGAATTTAATGACCAACTGCCCATCCGCGCTGGCACCCCATGTGCGATCTTTGGGCGGCATGGTACCGCGCTGGATATCGGAAAGTACACCGCGACCGTGTCGCATAAGTTGCTCCTCGGTATCAAGCGCCAAACCGCCCTTGTGCTTACCCCCTTGATGACAGGCGCCGCAGGCTGAGGCAATGATCGGAGCTACAGCCTCGTAACTTGTGATGCCAGGTCTAGGTTGTGGCACTGGCTTAGGCTCTGGTGTTGGCTTAGGCTCTGGTGTTGGCTTAGGCTCTGGTGTTGACGGTGCTGGCGCCGGGGCTGGACGGTCGTCACTACCGTCCATGATGCAATTATTGGTGTCAAAACCGACCCGCCACGCTTGGCGCAGCGCGTGCGACAATTGGATCATGTGACTACATTTGACGCGATTGGCATGAATGTCGATATAACCGAGACGTGTCGTCAGGCCAAATAATGCAGAAAAATCTTCGATCTGATTGCGGGAGAGATCGATGACCAAAGCCTCGGTAAAGATCTCAAGCCCGTTAACGGATTTGATTCCCATATTAAAGCAAGGAATCTCCTTCACGTCGGCGACCGTTTCATACTGTTCCTGAGCGGCATAGGTCTTAATGCACGAGTCGAGCGCCGCATCGGGTAGCTGAAGGTCTGCAACTTTTGTGTCCAGCCCTACAACAGCTGCGGCATGGGCTGGGGAGCCAAGGTTTAAAGCTGCAGTGATGATCAAGCCGCCTAAGGCCACAAGTCTACCGTAGGCAGTGGGGGTTTTTAGCCTCATGGTGCACCTCAAAAGAGCCAAATATTGAACGATTGTTAGTGAAACAGAAGGCGACTGTAGCTGCGGTGAAATTGATTCTCAAGTTCAATTTGAGCGTCAACAAAGTTTGCAGTCATTGGGCAATGAAAAGTTCCTAGGCAGCGCAAACGCTCGGCGAGGTTGTTGGGGTAGTAGATTTTTACCCTTTGATTTCATGGTTTTATGTTTTTTAGACGCAGTCCGTCTCAATGGCATCGAATTTGTATGTCTAGAAAGATGGGTGTTGGAGTCATTAATTGCCCGATCAGGGCCTACAATGGAGTGTGGACAATGTCGGTTTTCGCGAGGTGGTTGCTTCCTGCATTACTATTGGCTAGCTGCTCGCCGACACAAGTTCTCCCAACTACCGGTAACTACGGTGGTGCCGAAGACGAGGGAGCTCGTGGAGCTAAAAAGTCTAAATCTAAAACCGGTGCTGACCAAGCTGCGGATCAGCAAGGCCCTGCTAGCACAGTCTCACTCGGGGCTGTGACGCCTCCTTCGGCGGCCGAACAGCTGATTGCGCAGGATGCTGCCGCTAACGGTGGGGCAAACATCATTTATGCAACGATCGGTCATCTGTCTCCAGATGGACAGCAAAATGAGAAACTGGCTACCGTCCGCGAAGGGATGGTTAAAGTCCTCAACAGCGTGTCGAGTCGTCCTGAGATCGTCAACCTGAAGGCTATCGATGCGGGGCAAACCGTATACCGTATAGACATGGCTGCCTATAACCAATCTGGTGCCATCAGTCGTCTTAAATCTGCCGATCAAGCTAGTAGTAACGTTTCAACGGTCGGCAGTGCAACTGTAGTCAAGGGTGATTGGCTCGTCTTTGCGCTGTCACGTCCTGAAGTTTATGATCCGATTATGAACCTTCCTCAACTAGGCCGCTTACTTGATGCGCGCCTCGGTGTGGATTGGAATCAGGCGAAATACATCAACGTCTCCAAATCCGAAGTAGCCTTTGCCGGCCGGGTGCTCGCACGAGTTCCGCTACAAATGGCTGGAAAGCCAGGTGGGTACTACTGGAGATCCTACGACTTCGTGCGTGAAGATATCCGCGACCGAGCCTTTAGAGATCCAAGCTCTGTGCGCGTGACCTCGGTTCCTGATTTTGTCGCTGGCGAATTCTTCTTCAGTCTACCAAACGGTCTCCAAGGTTACTTCCTCACTGGTTTCGGTGACCAACACCGCTACGATGTGCCAGCTGACCGCGCGGCAGGTGGTATTTCGCCGCCGGTTGCTAGTGATTATCGACGTCCCCAGGATGGTCTGAATCATTGTGTTGCTGGCAAGGCTCCTTGCGGCATCGTCATCAACGGCGAGTCCTGCATGACCTGCCATGCATCAGGTATCAACTTCCCGATTGAGTCCGCTGGGACCAACAATGCAACTATGGCGGAGATGACTGATCTCATTAACCAAGACCGTGCGCGATTTATCTCTGCGCTGAAAGAGATGGGTATTGATGAAGGCAAACCAGAGCCTATTCTCGGTTCTGTCAATATCTTCCGAGCTGACCGTGGCTACGCGGATAAGCGTAGGCAGGCCAGCGAAGTTTCGGGCCTTACCGGTAGATAGGTAGATAGGTAGATAGGTAGATAGGTAGATAGGTAGATAAGCTGCGATGATTCAGGGCGTTAACCGGCCTCCTAGGGGAGCTTGTTAACGCCCTTTCTCTGTATTGAAATCAAAAATAGTTTAATTTGAGCTACTTGAGGAAACGAAAAATTAAAATTATTTATCTAATAAATTCATATTATTAAAAAAATAATTCAATCTTTTCTGGGGCCCCGCCGAAACCCCTCCAGCTGGTTGTAGACGATCTACATGCCAGCCAATTATGGAGGAGACATCAATGATCGTTAGATCAAGGACGGGGGTGCTTGGCCGCCTCGGATTGCTGGCTAGCGCTGTCGGCATTGCTGCATGTAGCAGCGGTGCCGGCGGGATCAAGCCGCTAGCGGCGAGTTTTGGCGGCGCGGAGGTCGATGCCGACGACGACACCGGCGGTGGCCGTGGCGGTAAAAAGTCCCGCTTATCTGCGGACGCAGTGGACCGGAACTCGAACCTCGTCGATAACGGGGCAGGTGTAGGGCAGCCCACGGCGACGGTGCAGGACGCTTCGGCCATTGATCGGCTTATTGCCGATCACGCCGCCAAGAATCCGGGACGCAACGTCCTTTACGCGCGGATCGACCACTTGTCACACGACAAGTCGCAAACAGCGGAGCTCAATGTAGTACGCTATGGACTGACCAAAGTGCTCAATAGCGTATCGACGGCGCCGCAGATCGTGAAACTGAATGCGATCGATGATGCACAGACTGTGTTCCGTATAAACTTGGACGAATATGCGCAGCCGGGTGCGATCTCGCGGCTGAACACGGCCGCCTTTGCCCAGCAAAACATGCAGCAAATTGGTGGAGTCGCGGTTGCCAAAGGTGACTGGCTCGTCTACGCATTGTCGCGTCCGGAAGTGTACGATTACCTACTGCGCTTGCCGCAGCTAGGTCGTATGCTTGAGGCTACGCTGCGTGTGGACTACAACCAGGCCAAGTACGTCAACACCGACCGCTCCGACGTAACTTTTGAAGGGCGAGTCCTCATGCGTATGCCGCTAGAGATTGGCGGTAAACCAGGCGGGTACTACTGGCGGTCCTACGACTTTGGGCGCAAGGACGTGTTGCAACGTGGATTTGCTGATCCTAAGAGTCTGCGTAATACGGGAATCCCTGATTTAGTTGCCGGCGAGACGATCTACAGCCTACCCAACGGTATGCAGGCTTATTATCTGACTGGCTTCGGTGATCAGCATCGCTTTGACGTACCAGCAGGCGGTATCAGTGGTGGTACGCCAACGCTACCAGTTGCGACTGACATGCGTCGTCCTCAAGACGGGCTGCGCAATTGCGTGGGTGGTAAAGCACCGTGCGGTTATGTGATTAACGGCGAATCGTGCATGTCCTGCCACTCGGCGGGGGTGAATGCTCCGACTAATGCGGTTGGGACGCATGGCGCTTCGCTCGAGGAAATGAACGCTTATATCCGTCAGGATCGCGAACGCTTCACGAGTGCGCTGAGTGAAATGGGTTTCCCCGACGTGTCGGAAGAACCCATCCTATCTACCTGTCGCATCTTCCTTGCCGATCGCGCCGTTAGTGATAAACGCAATCAAGCGAGTGAAGTCCCTGGTCTCATTGGTCGTTAATCAGAATCTGATCAGCCTCAGTCGGTTGCCTAGCGCTACACCGTCAGGCTGACCAGCTTACTCTCCATCACCTTTACTAGGCCCTTATCAGTGATCTTTAGAGTTGGGATCACTGGTAAGGCCAGAAAGGAAAGCTGGAGAAATGGTTCGTGCAGCGTGCATCCCGCGTCCTTGGTCAAGGCCTTGAGTCGCTGAAGGATTGCCGTCACGGTATCGGGATCGGCATCGGTCATGAGGCCACCGATCGGCAGCGGCAGCGCCTCTTTGCGCCCATCCGCATGCACCACGACGATGCCTCCGTCGATGCGAATCAGCTCGTTCACCGCAGCGGCGATAAGCTCGTCACTGGATCCTATGGTGATGACGTTATGAGAGTCGTGATTGATACTCGTGGCTATAGCGCCAGACTTAAGGCCCATGCCTTTGGCAAAGCCGACGGCGCGACCGCCGCTACCATGGTGACGCTCGAGTACGGCAATCTTCAGGATGTCCTGACTCAAGTCTGGCTGAATAGAGCCACCTTTTACGGGGAGCTGACAGATGAGTTCATTAGTGAGGATCTGATGCGTGATGATCCCAATGACACGTGCATCCACGCACGACTGATTACTCGAGGCCGGTAGTCGAAAGTCAGCCGCGGTGACTGGAGCCAGGTTGAGATTGACACCGTCAAAGTGAGGCTTTTTTTGCCGTGAAATCGCTTGCAGATCGCTTTTAGTGACGGCCTCACCACTTTTAAAGACTTGGGTGATAGCTACACCATGACGCCAATCGGTTTGGCCCGATGCCATTCCTTTCGGGCTAACCAAAACAACATCGGCTTTATAACCCGGTGCCACCGCGCCGCGATCTTCAAGGCCGTAGGTTTTGGCCGTGGCGTAGCTGGCGGCACGGAAAATATCCTCTGGCTTGGCGCCGCGCGCCAGGGCCATGTCGATGATGCAGTTGATATGCCCACCCTCGGCGATATCAGCCGGATTGCGATCGTCACTGCAAAGACTTAATACGGGGGACGTGTAGGCGTTTAGTAGTGGCAGCAGAGCATGCGCATCCTTAGTGCACGATCCTTCGCGAATGAGGACATGGATGCCCTTGCTCATTTTCTCTTCGGCTTCATCCGCAGTCGTTGATTCATGACAGCTATGGATACCAGCGACACCGTAGGCGTTGAGATCTTTGCCGCGCAGTCCAGGGCAGTGGCCGTCACGTTTCTTAGCGCTAAAGTCGGACAGTTTAGTCATGATGTCACCCTCGCCACTGAGTAGGCCGGGGAAGTTCATCATTTCTGCTAGGCCTAGCACACGCGGATGATGACGGAAGAGGGCAATGTCGCCAGCCTCGAGCGAGGCACCGCTAGTCTCAAGGCCAGCCGCTGGCGATGTTGAAGGTACGCAGCTAGGCACCATCACGAAGACGTCAAGTAGCAAATCTTCGGAGGCCGCGAGGGCCCACTCGATGCCGGCCTTACCTTTGACGTTGGCAATCTCGTGGGGATCCCAGATGACCGCCGTGGTACCGCAGGGCAGTACCGCCTCCTCAAAGCGCGCCGGGGTCATGAGGCTGCTTTCGATATGTACGTGAGCATCGATGAAACCGGGCACTAAATACTTACCCGTACCGTCGATGACCGAATTGCCGTCGTAGTTCTCGCCGACGCCGATGATGACGCCGTCCTTCCAGGCGACATCACCGGTGCGAAATTTGCCGCTAAATACGTCCAGCCACTGCACGCCCCGGATGACCACATCAGCTGGCAACTCACCGCGGGCCGCTTTAATCAGGAGGCGCCTTTGGTCAATGGAGCTAAAGTCAGATTTTTTAAGCATGGCTAGTCTATCCCTCGTCTGTATCCGGCTTTAATTTGCGACCGGCTAGTCAAGGCACCGATCTGGTGCCAGAATACATTTGTTCCCAACTGTCCAACCATATAATCTCTCACCGGAGGGTGCCAAGTCCGATGAAAACGCTGCCCTTACTTCTGGCCCTTGCTCTCGGTGGAGAGGCTGAATTTACTCATGATAGCCTCCACAAGACTGGTAAATATCGTCTCGAACTCCCTGGCGACAAAGCAGCGTCTAAAGCTGGAGCTAGCAAAAGCGAGCCTTGGCTTCTTGTGTTTTTCCACGGAGCTGGTGGTGGGGGGAGCTACGACGCCTTTTTGCCCGAGCTGAAATCTGCTGCTACTGGCCGCAACGTAGCCGTCATGGCGGTCCAGGCACCCAATCACTCTAACTCTTGGGCGGATGCTTTTGATGGCCCGTCGCGGCGTCATGCCGCCTATATTGCCGATCTCCTGAAGCGCAAGGTTTACTCTGAGCACCGGCAGCTTTCGCCCAAGCGTACAGTATTTATCGGCATGTCGGCGGGGGCTACGTTTATTGGTGGCGATCTCCTACCTGATCACATCAAGGATTACCAAGGTGGCGCCATCCTGCTATGTGGCGGCGCTCCCCCAAGGTCGATGAGCGATGCCGCGGCCTTTCAGAAGTTAAGCGACGCGACAGCAAAGTCCTTCAAGATCTACTTCTCGATCAATGTCGGTGATTTTTTGGCTGAGCAGGCCTACGCCGGCTCCCAGTATTGGGAGTGGCGTGGGCTTAAGATGAAGATCAAAGATTTCCCCGGTAACGGCCACTGCGCGTTCGACATGAAAAAGGCGGTCGAGGAGGGGCTGGACTACATCGGGGTGCCTAAGGGCTAAATGTAACCGTCGTTTAGTCTTCGTCGATCTGCAGGATCGCCATAAAGGCGTCCTGTGGTATCTCCACCTTGCCTACGGATTTCATCCGCTTTTTGCCCTCTTTTTGCTTCTCGAGGAGCTTGCGCTTACGCGAAATATCGCCACCGTAGCACTTGGCTGTAACGTCTTTACGTAGTGCCGAAACGCTTTCGCGCGCCATGATTTTACTGCCTACGGCGGCCTGAAGAGCGATTTGGAACATTTGACGAGGCAAGATGTCCTTGAGCTTCTTACAGAGCGACCGTCCCCGCACAGGGGCTGTCGAACGGTGGACGATACATGAGAGTGCATCCACCGGCTCACCGTTGACGAGGATATCAAGCTTGACCAAATCACCAACGCGGTAGTCAGTCACCTCGTAATCCATCGAAGCATAGCCGCGCGAGATACTCTTGAGCTTGTCGTGGAAGTCGAAGATCATCTCGTTCATCGGTATTTCATAGGTGATCTTGACCCTCTTGGCCGAGAGATAGTCTAGACCTTTCTGGATACCGCGACGCTCGGTCAAAAGCTTGAGAAGACCACCGATGTACTCCTCCGGCGTGTGAATAGTCAGGAGTACGTAGGGCTCTTCGATGCGCTCAATCTTAGTCGGATCTGGCATCCGCGCCGGGTTTTCGATTTTGATTTCGGTGCCGTCCACGGTGAACACCTGATACACAACCGTCGGCGCCGTGAAGATCAGGTCGAGGTTATACTCACGCTCGAGTCGTTCCTGAATGATGTCCATGTGGAGCAGGCCGAGAAAACCCACGCGGAATCCCATCCCAAGGGCGATGGAACTCTCTACCTCAAAAGTCAGGGAGGCGTCATTAAGCTGTAGCTTTTCAAACGACTCGCGCAGCACTTGATAGTCACTCGAGTCGACGGGGAATATGCCACCAAACACCATTTGTTTGGCCTTCTGGAACCCAGCTAACGGTCCGGAGGCTGGTCGATCAGGATTCGTGATGGTGTCACCAACGCGGGTGTCGCCGACGCCCTTGATGGAGCCTGCCACAAAACCCACTTCACCAGCGACCAAGCCATCGACATCAACTTGACGTGGCGTGAGCTTACCGACTTTGAGCACCTCAAACGATTTGCCCGTCGACATAAACTGCATGTACTGCCCACGCTTAATCTCGCCAGCCATCACACGCACCAGGGAAACAGCACCTAAGTAGGGATCAAACCAGCTGTCGAAGATCAGCGCCTGCAGTGGCTCCGCCCGCTTAGGCTCAGGTGGTGGTATACGCTGTACAATGGCCTCGAGCACGTCTTGGATGCCGATGCGGGTCTTGGCGCTCGCCATGACAGCCTCACCGGCGTCGATCGCTAATTCTTCTTCGATTTCAGCCTTAACTTTATCGGGATCGGCACTCGGTAAATCGATTTTGTTGATCACCGGGATCAGCGTGAGGTTGGCCTGCATGGCTAGGGTGACGTTAGCGACGGTTTGCGCCTCTACGCCCTGACTGGCATCGACAACAACCAAGGCGCCCTCACATGCCGTCAGACTCCGTGACACCTCGTAGCTAAAGTCGACATGGCCGGGGGTATCGATGAGATTGAAGAGATAGGTGTGTCCGTCCTTGGCCTTGTAGTTCATCGAGCAGGT
>Ga0194132_10000383_pt1 | contig 90887 bp, 88 predicted proteins | sample TA2KigOf80mmetaG_FD_148612 | JGI IMG/M metagenome (GOLD analysis project Ga0194132, IMG submission 148612) | Freshwater microbial communities from Lake Tanganyika, Tanzania - TA2015054 Kigoma Offshore 80m | ecosystem: Environmental > Aquatic > Freshwater > Lake | place: Tanzania: Lake... | reverse complement strand
CAAGCCTGCGTAGCTGGTCGCAACGCGGAGTCCCCGGAGGCCTTCGGGCTCCTTCGCTGTTGCTGCGGGAGCGGCGAGGCGGAATGTCGATGGGGCGAATCCGAGCGGAATGACCTCCTCGGCCTCCGCCTGGGAGTCGAGAAGCATGTCCTTGCCGGTGATGCCAAGGTCGAGGGTTCCCTCACCTACGTAGAGCGCGATGTCGCGCGGACGGAGGAAGAAGAACTCAACGTCGTTCTCCGGGTCCTGGATATTCAGGTCGCGGAGACCCGCACCACGTAGGTACCCGGCCTCCTGCAACATGGCTCGGGCAGGCTCAGCGAGTTGGCCCTTATTGGGCACGGCGACGCGCAGCATCGTCACATCCTCCGGTAGACGTCATCCAGAGTGATGTTGCTGGCGATCATCAAGACTTGCGCGAAATAGAGCAACTGGGAGATCTCCTCCGCTGCCCGTTCCGGACCCTCGTGCTCGGCCGCCATCCAGGCTTCGGCGGCCTCTTCGACGACCTTCTTCCCGATCTCATGCACACCCGAATCCACGAGACGCACCGTGCTGGAGTCTGGGTCGCGTCGAGCACACTTGTCACGAAGCTCGACGTAGAGATCGTCAAAAGTCTTCACGCACCTAGCCTAGGGCGCGAATGACCGTGACCATGGTGAGGGCAGCGTGCGCCGCCTCGGCACCCTTATCTTCGGTGGAGTCTGACAATCCGGCACGGTCGAGCGCCTGGGCCTCGGTGTCGCACGTCAAGAGTCCGAAGCCGATCGGAACGCCGGAATCAAGACTCACCCGCATGATTCCATCCGCCGCGGCGCGACAGACGTAGTCGAAGTGGGGAGTATCCCCACGGATGACGACGCCCAAAGCGATCAGTGCCTCGAATCGCCGGGTGGCCGCGGCAATCGAGCAGCCCAGGGCGAGTTCGAAGCTTCCCGGAACGCGAATGAGCTGCCAGCGAGCCCCAGCCTCGTCGCAGGTGCGCGTGGCTCCCGCCACGAGACCCTCCATCACCTCTTCATGCCAGGAAGCGGCGATGATCGCCACACGCGCATTGACAGGGCCCACCGGGGTGGTCGGTCCCCCCGCCCCGCTCACGACGCACCCCCCAGACCACCGAGGTCGTGCCCCATGCGGGTCACTTTGGTCTGGAGGTACTCACGATTGTGGTCATTGCTGTCGATTACCAGAGGGACGCGCTCGCTGATCGTCAGTCCGTAACCCTCCAGACCTGCGCGCTTGGCCGGATTGTTGGTGAGCAGGCGCATGGATCGCACGCCGAGGTCGACGAGGATCTGCGCACCGGTGCCGTAGTCACGCGCATCGGCGGGAAGTCCCAGGTCCAGGTTCGCATCCACCGTGTCTCTCCCCGTGTCCTGGAGTGCATACGCGCGCAATTTATCCAGAAGTCCGATTCCGCGCCCCTCGTGTCCTTTGACGTAGAGCACCACACCGCGGCCTGCGTCCACCACCTGACGCATCGCGGCATGCAACTGGGGGCCGCAGTCACAGCGCTGGGACGCGAACACATCACCGGTCAGACACTCCGAATGCACGCGGACCAGGACATCTTCGCCATCCCCGATCTCCCCCACCACGAGCGCGACGTGCTCGGAACCATCGATCGTGCTGCGGTAACCGTGGGCCTCGAAGGTGCCGTACTCGGTGGGTAGCGGAACCACGGCAACCCGCTCGATCTGTGATTCGTTGCGCCGACGGAAACGGATCAGATCCTCGATCGAGATGAGCACCAACCCGTATTCGTCCGCAAAAACCCGACACTGCGGGGCCCGCATCATCGATCCCTCGTCGTTGACCAACTCGCACAACGCTCCCGCCGAATTGAGCCCGGCCATGCGAGTGAGGTCCACTGCGGCCTCGGTATGCCCGGCGCGGCGCAGCACGCCACCGGGAACGGCACGCAACGGCATCACGTGACCGGGTCGCGTCAATTCGTAGGGCTCCGTGGCGCTGTCCGCGAGCACCTTGATCGTCAGCGCGCGATCCGCCGCGGAGATCCCGGTGCTCACCACGTTCCGTGCATCCACCGAAACTGCGTAGGCGGTGCCCTTGCGGTCCTCGTTCACCGCGGTCATCGGAGGAAGGCCGAGGCGATCGAGGTCGTCGCCGGTCATTCCCACGCAGATGTAGCCGGAGGTGTGCCGGATCATGAAGCCGACGAGTTCGGGCGTGGCCATCTGGGCCGCGAAGATGAGGTCGCCCTCGTTCTCCCGATCCGCATCATCGATCACGACAATCGGCCTCCCCGCACGCAACTCCCGAAGTGCATCGTCAATGGAGTCCAGGCGAACTTCGCCCCCGGTGGTGGGAGGAGTGGGAAGGTTCGTCACGTTCGCGATGTCCGTGTCAGCGGCCGCCGCGAAGAGCTCATCCGCCGGAATCATCGTGACTCCAACAATCGCTCGACGTACTTGGCAAGGACATCGACCTCGATATTCACCCGATCTCCAACGTTCCGGGTACCAAGGGTGGTCTCGGCGAGAGTCGTGGGGATTAGGGACACCGTGAAACCGCTGTCGTCGATGGACACAATCGTCAACGATACGCCGTCGACGCAGATCGAACCCTTCTCCACCATGTACCGGGCCATAGCCTCCGGTACATCGATGCGCATCATCGTCCAGTCCTCACGCGGGTCGATCGATGCGATGGTCCCCGTGCAGTCGACATGCCCCTGAACGATGTGTCCCCCCAGTCGGTCCGAGGCACGAACAGCCCGCTCCAGATTGACCGTGCCCCCGGGTTGCAGATCCCCGAGTGAACTGCGACGCATCGTCTCCTGCATGACGTCGGCGTCGAACCCCTCCGCGGTGGGATCCACGACCGTGAGGCAGACCCCGTTCACCGCGATCGAATCCCCAGGCCGCACACCCTCCATCACACCGGGGGCTTCGATGCGCACCCGGATCGCCTCCGGGCGCGCCTCCAGGTGGGCGATGCGACCACGGATCTCGACTATGCCGGTGAACATGGTCACCCCCTTCCCGGGACGGCAATGATGCGCACATCGTCCCCGACTTTGTCAACGCTGTTGACATCAAGGGTCCGGTACAGGCCCAGACTCTGCACCGCACCCGGTCCCCCGCCCAGGTAGACCGGAGCGATCAGCCACACCACCTCATCGACTCGATCGGCGGCGAGCAGGGTCCCGGCCACCGTGGGACCGCCCTCGACCAGGACCTCGCGCACCCCCATGGCGAAGAGCTCGGCGAGGGCGGCATCCGGATCATGGCCGCGCACCTGGTGGAAGGGGGCGTCGGAGTTCCGGATGTTCGCCGTTTCGGGGACGTCGCGCATCCCCCACGCCACCCGCATGGGCTGTCCCGCCGCGAGCACCGGTGCATCGCGCACGGTGAGCTTCGGATCGTCCGTGATGACAGTCCCCGTTCCCACCATCACCGCCTGCGCGCTCGCCCGTAGCGCGTGCACGTAGCGGCGGGACTCCCGTCCGGTGAGCGTCAACTCCTCCCCTTCCGGTCCGGCGACGCGTCCATCGATCGACACTGCCATCTTCAGGCGTACGAATGGCCACCCGCGCGCGGCGGCGATCAGCCATTCGCGATTGATGGAGGTGGCCTCTGCGGCCAACACGCCTCCGATCACCTCGCATCCCGCCTGGGTGAGGAGTGCTGCGCCGCCACCGGCGTCAGTGGGGTCGTCGATGGCGTATACGACTCGTGCGATACCAGCCTCGATGAGTGCGGCCGCGCACGGTCCGGTGCGACCGATATGCCGACACGGTTCGAGCGTGACGACGGCAGTGGCTCCGCGCGCACGTTCCCCTGCCTCCTGGAGTGCGGCGATCTCGGCATGCGCCGTTCCCGAGCCGCGGTGGAAGCCACGCCCGACGACGACGTTCTCCCGGTCGACGATGACGCATCCCACCCGGGGATTTCTCCCCCGCGGCGCGCCCGGATCGCAGGCCAGGGCGATCGCCTCGCGCATCGCCTCGCTCCACGTCACCGTGCGGCCGCCTCGGCGCGGGTGCGCAGGGCCTGCACGGTGGCGGACGGGTCGCTCGAGCGGTAGACCACCGAACCGGCGACGAAAACATTCGCACCCGCGTCGGCACAGGGGCCGATGGTGTCTTCCGAAACCCCACCATCCACCTGCACCCAGATGTCCAGCCCCGTGTCATCCGCGCGCCGCCGCGCCTCGCGCACCTTCGGCAACATCGTGTCGAGGAATGGTTGACCGCCCCAGCCGGGCTCCACGGTCATGATGAGGATCATGTCCAGGAACGGCAGGTACGCGTCGATAGCCTCGATGTCGGTTGCGGGCTTCAGCGCGATGGCACTGCGAGCACCTGCGCCACGAATAGCTCGCGCGGTCATCCCCGGGTCCCGGGCTGCTTCGATATGGAAGGTGACGCTGTAACAGCCGGCCTCGGCGTATCGCGGCGCCCAGGTGTCCGGGTCCTCGATCATCAGGTGAACATCGGCCGGGATCTCGGTTCCAGCGAGCAGTGACTCGACCACCGGCAACCCGAAGGTCAGGTTAGGCACGAAGTGGGCATCCATGACGTCGAGGTGGATCATGTCCGCAACCGCGGAAACCCGCGCAACCTCCTCGTGCAGACGTGAAAGATCCGCATTCAGCACACTCGGGGAGATGAGGAGACCCACGGCGTCAGGATAGGGCGCGTCTACCGGCGCCGGAGGAGCGCGAAGAACATCGCATCGGTGCCGTGAATATGGGGCCACAGTTGCACCCACGGACCCTTCCCCAGTTCCATGCCGGAGGGGAAGAGCGGTCGCGCATCCTCGACGACGACATCGCTGCGGCGTGCGAGCACCTCCTCCACCACCTCGCTGGTCTCCTCGACCACAGGCGAGCAGGTGGCGTACCCGATCACTCCCCCGGATCGGGTGGCACCGACCCCCGCATCCAGAAGGTCGACCTGAAGCGCCTGCAGCGGAGCCAGGTCCGCCGCGGAACGACGCCAGCGCGCTTCGGGACGTCTGCGCAATGCCCCGAGACCCGAGCACGGCGCGTCCAGGAGCACGCGATCGAAGAATTGATTTCCCCAGGGCCGCGCCCGTGCATCCCCGACGAACACCGAGACCGTGTCGGGAAGAACACGACGCATCAGCGATGCCCGATGTTCGTGCAGTTCCACCGCGACAAGACCGATATTCCTCTCTCCGGCGATGCGCGCCAGGAGCGCCGCCTTTCCCCCCCGACCCGCGCACAGGTCCAACCACGCCGCCTCGGGCGGATCGACAGTCGCGGCGGCAAGCGCGAGAGCAACGAGCTGGCTTCCCTCGTCCTGGACGATCGCGGAGCCGTCAATCACTGCGGCGACCGTCCCCGGCGATCCGCCGGTGAGTTCCACCGCCCGCGGGGACCACCGGCCGGGTTGTCCGCCCGTCGCCGTCACGAGTGCATCGCGATCGCCGTCGAGGGCCGTGAGGACGGGGCGGGCGGCGATGTTGTCCGCCTCCAACACGGGACCCAACTGGGTGGGATCGGGCAGGGCTCGACGCAACTCGCGCACCACCCAGTCCGGGTGCGACTCGCGCACCGACCACTGCTCGTCGGTGATCGGGTCCGCGACTCCGAGCTCGTCGATCCATGCCGATCGATCGTGCTGGGAGACCTTGCGGAGGACCGCGTTGATGAATCCGACTCGGCCCGCATCACCGTGCCGTCGAGCCAGTTCGCAGGTGGTGTCGATTGCTGCATGTGGTGGGACCCGCATGAAGAGGAGTTGGTAGGCACCGAGACGGAGCAGGTCGCGGACCTCGTACTCCACCCGATCCCACTCACGGGTGACGCACCGCTGAAGGACCGCGTCGAGGAATCCCTGCATGCGCAGAGTGCCGTAGCCCACCTCAACGGCGAACGCAGCGTCGCGACCCTCGCATCCGTGCGCAACCAGGATGCTGGGCATCACCACGTTGGCGTAGGCATCATCGGTGCGCACCCGGGTCAGCAGTTCGAGTGCGGCGCTCCGCGCACGATCAGTCACACCGCGCCTCGGAGACACGCAGCCCGCGCCACCAGTCGGTGGCGCTCATGCTCGACTTCCCCGCCGGTTGCACCCACCCCAACGTCACCTGACCATCACCCGTCCCGATGCGGATCTCACTATCGAACGCACGTACGCACCCGGGTCCCAGGTCCGTGCCCGGTGACGCCTGGACGGGGCCTAAGCGCACACGCACACCGTCGATCGTCGTCCACGCGCCGGGATGCGGAGTGCAGGCGCGGATCTGACGATCGATGGTGGCACCCGGCTCGGTCCACGTGATGCGCGCCTGTTGCACAGTGATCCGCGGTGCCCGACTCACGCCATTCTGCGACTGGGGGATCGCGTGTGCGGTGCCAGCGGCAATCGTGTCGACTACCTCGCGTACCACGCCGGCGCCGATTCCAGCGAGGTCCGTCAACACCTCACCCGTCGTCTGCCTGGAAGCAAGCGGATAGCTCGTGCGGGCATAGACCGGGCCTGTGTCCATTCCCTTGTCAAGCTGGAACACGCAGACCCCGGTCTGGGAGTCTCCGCGCCAGATGGCGTGCTGCACGGGGGCAGCACCCCGCCAGGCGGGAAGTAGGGAGAAGTGCAGGTTCAGCCAGCCGTGCGCGGGAATCCCGAGCACGGCTGCCGGGATCAGCGCACCGTAGGCGACCACGACACCCAGGTCCGCGTCGAGTTCCGCGAGTTCCGCCTGCACATCCGGGTCGGCGAGCGATGCCGGCATCAGAACGGGGATTCCGTGCGACCGCGCGTACTCGGCAACCGCCGAGGGGGTCACGCGTCGCCCACGACCCGCCGGCGCATCAGGGCGGGTGAGAACGGCAACGACCTCGTGGTCGGATGCCAGCAGCGCATCAAGTGTCGGAAGGGCGACATCGGGAGTGCCGGCGAAAACGATGCGCACGTGTTCAGAGCCATTTGGCGGACATAGGGTGCGGGCTGGTCTTGACGGTGAGGGGATCCTCTCCGAACCATTCCGATGCACGAATGGCGCGCATCGCCTCCTTGCGTTGCTCCGCATCGAGGCGGTCGATGAACACGATGCCGTCGAGGTGGTCCGTTTCATGCTGGACGCAGCGCGCCAGGAGATCCGATCCCTCCAGGGTCACCGGCTCACCATGCATGTCGAATCCGCGGGCAACGACGGAGCGGGCGCGCTTCGTGTCGAACGAGAGGCCCGGGAGGGACAGGCACCCCTCCTCACCGTCCTGCTCGTCACTCGAGAGGTCGAGGTTCGGATTGATCAAATGACCCAACTCGTCATCGACCCAGTAGGTGAAGACGCGCAACGAGACGCCTATCTGCGGCGCAGCGAGCCCCACCCCCGGGGCGTCCTGCATGGTGTCGGTGAGATCTTTCACCAGCGTGCGCAACTCCCGGTCGAAGTCCACGACCTCAGCAGCGGGCGTACGCAGCACCGGGTCTCCGAAGAGTCGGATGGGCTTGATCGACATACCTCAACCCTACGGGCCCGAGAACTACTGGTCGATATCGCGCGGATCGACGTGGATCGAGATCGCCCCAGCGCCGCGATGCGCCGAACGCGTCATGGCTGCGTGCCGGAGTTGACGGGTGAACGCGGTTCCTTCCGCGCGGGGTGCGATGACGATGACGCGCCAGGCATCATCGACCTCGACTGGCCCGAGGACGATATGCGTGCACGTGAGCGCGGCAACCACGGCATCGATGTCTGCGCGAGCACCCGAGATCGACGCGAGTCGGGTTGCAGGTGGTAGGCGCGCGGATTCACGCTCGCCCAGTTCGCGTGCCGCGACCCACGGCGCATCCCAACGGAGGAGTGATTGGACTCCCGCATCCGATTCGGGGGCGGTCACGAACACCGGAGCGTCAGCTCGCGCGCGGAGCGCCACCGAGAACCATCGATGGACGGCGTCCTCGGCCTGGGTCAATCGCACGGAGCGACTCCCCGCATCCAGGATCACGGCGGCGGCGAACCCTCCGTCGGCGATGGGTTCCGCGCCCGCCGTCGCGACGATGATCGCCGGTCGGTCCTTCACGCGGTCCACCATGTGCTCCGCCTGGGAGAAGGTGACCGGGACTCCGGGGAAAGCTCGTCCCAATTCCTCCGCCGTGCGCTCCGCGCCGATACTCGTCGCCCGGATCCGCGCATCACCGCAGACGCGACATGGACCGGTCGGGGCGGTGCTCCCGCACCAGCGGCACTCGACGGCGCCCGACGACGCCATGCGCAACGGACCACCGCACAGGCACTGCGCGGGTGTTCCACATCCCTGGCACACGAGCGCGGGGATGTACCCGCGGCGCGCAACGGACACGAGGACGGGACCGTGGGCGAGCCCTTCCTTCGCCGCTTCCCAGGCGCGTCGCGGGATGCGCGCCGAGGCCGAAGCCTCGTCTCCCGCTGCATCTTCTGAGCGGATACCACGGACTCGCAGTGTCGACCTCTCAGCCGTGACGATCGAGTTCGCCCATCCGCGTTCGACCCACGCCTGGGTGACCACCGATCGAGCGGGACCACCGACAACAAGGGAGCAGTCCGCCAGATGCGAGCGCAGCGCGCACACCTCCCGGGTATCCCAGTACGGGGCGCGAGGCTCGCAGTAGGTGTCGTCCGCGTCGTTCCAGAGGATGACGAGCGAGAGGTCCACCACCGGGGCGAATGCAGCGGAGCGATTTCCGACGCACACGCGCGCGGAACCGACGAGCGTGCGCAGGAACTCGCGGTACCGACGCTGCGGGCCCATCTCGTTGACCAGAGTCGACATCGCCTCGGCGCCGACAATGGGCGTCAGCGACGCGGTGATGCGCCGAACATCGCGCATGTCGGGGACGAGCACCAGGGTGCCACCTGGATTGGCCGCGACCAGTTCCGTGACCTCGTCCACGAAGTCGGTACCGGGCGCACTCGACCACACGGCACGTGTCACCGTCCGCGATGCGATGGCAGCCAGCAGCTCTGCGCCGCCGGAGTAGCGGTGCCATGCACCTGTGGGTCCCACCGCCGTCACCCCCGGCGGGGGAACGGCGAGCACCTCACGTTCGGCTTTCGCATGCCGAGGAGGTACGGCGGTGCGCGCCACATCCCAGAAGGTGCCCGCGTACCTCTCCGCGACCGCGTGCACAAGCGGGAGGGTTGCAGGTGTCAGGGTCGGGATCTCGCCAACCAGACGCTGAATCGGCGACACCCGTTCCACCTCGGCCTCCGTCGCGAGGTCGACGACGTAGGCGTCCACGAGACGTCCAGAGAAGCGAACGCGGACGCGCGATCCGACGTGCACGTCCATGCCCTCGGGAATGACGTAGTCGAAATCGCGATCCAAGTGACGGACGGGAACATCGATGCGCACCCGCGCGATCGATGGGCTCATCTCGACCGCCTGCTCAACGCGCGACTAGATGCCGGAGATCGAGCGGAGATCCTCCGCTCGGTCGGTGTTCTCCCAGGTGAACGTCGGACCGACCGTGGAGCGTCGCGCCGGATCCTCGTCGTCGAGCAGGACATTGACCCCCTGCGGTCGGCCGAAGTGGCCGTAGGCGCTTGTGGCGCGGTAGATCGGCCGCAGCAGGTCGAGGTCGCGAATGATCGCCGCCGGTCGTAGATCGAAGACGCGCAGGATCGCTTCCTGGATGGCCTCGTCCGCAATCACACCCGTGCCAAACGTCTCGACAAAGACACCTACCGGATGCGCCTTCCCGATGGCATAGGCCGCCTGCACCTCGCACCGCGATGCCAGGCCCGCCGCCACCACGTTCTTGGCAACCCAACGCAGGGCATACGCGGCAGAACGGTCGACCTTCGACGGGTCCTTGCCAGAGAAAGCGCCGCCACCGTGGCGGGCCATGCCGCCGTAGGTGTCGACGATGATCTTGCGACCGGTGAGACCTGCATCGCCCATCGGACCACCGACTTCGAACCGACCCGTGGGGTTGACGAGCAGGCGGTAGTCGCGGCTGTCGAGTTCCACGGTCTCCAGAATCGGGTCCACCACATGCTTGCGGATATCCGGGGTGAGCATGTTCTCGAGGCTGATGTCCCGTGCATGCTGTGAACTCACGACGACGGTGTCGATGCGCTGAGGGACCCCCGCCTCGTCGTAGGCGATGGTCACCTGAGTCTTGCCATCGGGTCGGAGGTAGGGGACGGTGCCGTCCTTGCGCACCGCGGCGAGCTGCTCCGAGAGTCGGTGCGCGAGCGAGATCGGCAGGGGCATGAGGTCTACGGTGTCGCGGCAGGCGTACCCGAACATCAGTCCCTGATCCCCGGCTCCCTGGCGATCGAGCGGATCGGTGCTCTGCCCCTCGCGCTCCTCCAGGGCGTCATCGACTCCCTGGGCGATATCCGGTGACTGCTTGCCGATGGACACCGAGATTCCGCACGACTCGCCGTCGAAACCCTTCACGGACGAGTCGTACCCGATCTCGAGGACGGTGTCGCGCACGAGTTTCATCACGTCGGCGAAGCCGTCGGTGGTCACCTCGCCGGCCACATGCACCTGCCCAGTGGTCAACATGGTCTCGACCGCCACCCGACTTCGCGGGTCTTGGCGGAGGAGGTCGTCGAGGATCGCGTCGCTGATCTGGTCCGCCATCTTGTCGGGATGGCCCTCGGTGACGGATTCGGATGTGAACAAGCGGTGCGCCATGGACTCCCCTGAGATGAAGCGACGGACCGCAGAATCCTAGTCGGCGTCGTAGATGCCGAGGCCCGGGGCGCGCAGGACCTGATCCCACACCCGATGCGCAACCAATCCCTTGCGCGCGGTGGGGATCTCATCCACCACTCCAGCCTCAGAGACGATGAGCGCGGCATTGGTGTCCGAGCCAAAGACCCCGTCGGACACGTCGTTGGCCACGATCAGGTCGCAGCCTTTGCGGGCGAGTTTGTAGTTGGCGAGTGACTCCAGGGAGGTGCGGTCTCCCGCGGTCTCCGCGGCGAACCCCACCAGAACGGGGCCGGACCCGTGCCCGCGGGATGCAACAAGACCCGCGAGGATGTCGTCGGTCTCGGTCAGCGTCAGTTCAGGGACGGAACCGTCCTTCTTGACCTTGCCCGCACTCACACTCGACGGGGTGAAGTCGGCGACCGCTGCGGCCATGACAACTGCGTCGACGCGGGCATCCGGCGCGAAAACAACCTCCTGCATCGCCTTGTGCATGGCAACCGCAGACTCGACGTCGACGCGCACCTGAACCGGAGGCACCGGGCACTCGACATGCCCGACGACGGCGGTCACGTGCGCACCGCGCACAAGGGCCGCCCGCGCGAGGGCAGCGCCCTGACGGCCACTGCTGCGATTGCCGAGGAATCGAACCGGATCCCATTCCTCGCGCGTGCCACCTATGCTGACGACCACGTGCATGCCGGCCATGTCCCGCGTAATCGACTGATCGAGGAAGTCGGCCACGACATCGGCAAGGTACGCCGGCTCCGGGAGTCGGCCCGGTCCCGAGTCGGAACCGGTCAGGCGCCCCACAGCCGGATCCAGGACATGGATTCCGCGGTCGCGCAGTGTCGCGACATTCGCCTGGGTAGCCGGGTGCCGCCACGTCTCGGTATGCATGGCGGGTGAGAGCACGACCGGACCGTGGGCCGTCAACAGAATGTTTGTCACGACGTCGTCGGCGATGCCGTGGGCGGCGCGTGCGAGCAGATCCGCGGTCGCGGGGGCCACGAGGACGAGATCCGCATGCTGACCCAGGTGGACATGGGATACGTCCGCGGCGTTGGACCAGAGGGACGTCACCACCGGCTCACCGGAGATCGCCTCGAAGGTGGCAGAGCCTACGAAGTTCAGTGCATTGCGGGTGGGAGCGACCGTGACTCGGTGTCCGCTTTCGCGCAAGAGGCGCACGACCTCGACGGACTTGTATGCCGCAATACCGCCAGCGACACCGACCACGATGTGCGCGGACAACGCAGGGCCCTAGTCGTCGCTCTCTGCGGCGGCAGGCGCCGGAGCCGAGGGGTCGAACGGCTCGGAGGTCAGGAGTCCCGCATCGATCTCACGCAACGCGATCGAGAGCGGCTTCTCCTGTACGTAGGTCTCGACGAGCGGTCCGACGTATTCGAGGAGCCCCTCGCTCAACTGGGAGTAGTAGGCATTGATCTGGCGGGCACGCTTCGCGGCGTAGATGACGAGGGAGTACTTCGAATCGGTCTTCTCGAGAAGACCATCGATGGACGGGTAGGTGATGCCCTCGGGCTGCGTGCTGGTCACGGATCCTCTATCTGCAGGGGGAACTCCTCACGGGGAGGACGAGTCTACCAAGGCCAGGAGGGACCGCGCACACGTGGCTACGTCGTCGTTGACCACACGGTGGTCGAAAAACTCTGCCTCCGCGAGTTCCCGTCGGGCAACCTCGAGCCGGCGCGCGCGGGCCGCATCGGACTCCGTCCCCCGCGAGGTCAAGCGATCCTCAAGCACGCCCATGGAAGGAGGTTCGATGAAGACCAGGACCGCGTCGGGGACCGCGTCGCGCACCTGGCGGGCGCCCTGGACCTCGATCTCGAGGATCACCGGGCGACCCGCCGTCCGTTGACGCGACACCTCGGCTCCCGGGGTTCCGTACCGGTGCCCCGCGTACTCCGCCCATTCGAGCAACTCCCCCGCGTCGACCATGCGATCGAACTCACCGTCGCTGACAAAGAAGTAGTGCTGCCCGTTCGCCTCACCCGGTCGCGGCGCACGTGTGGTCGCGGAGACCGACAGCCATAGTCGGGGATCGGCGCGCAACGCCTCAGCAACAACCGTGGACTTCCCCACCCCGGATGGCCCAGACACGACGACGAGCGGTGCGCTCATACGTGCACCAGACCCGCGGCAAGCGAGGCTGCGGCCGCACCGGGATCGACCGCGCCAGTAATGGGGCGACCGATGACGAGGAGGTCGGCTCCCCACGCGAGAGCCTGATCGGGGGTCGTCACGCGCGCCTGGTCCTGTGTCGGGCCGCCAGCGGGACGAACACCGGGGGTGATCACCGTGACCTCGGGGCCCACGGCAGCACGTATCGCGCGCACCTCGAGCGGTGAGCAGACGATCGCCCGAGCACCCGCATCCACCGCCAGGTGCGCGAGCCGGACCGCCGCGCGCTCCGCGGGACCGACGATTCCAATGTTCTCCAGGTCCGCCTCGTCGAGACTCGTGAGGATCGTCACCGCCGTGATGCGGGTATCGGGCAACGCGCTGACCGCCGCAGCAACCATCGCCGGACCTCCCCCGGCATGCACGGTCAGGAAGTCCGGCGCCAGGGGCGCCACGGCACGCGCGGCACCCGCGACCGTCGCGGGGATGTCGTGCAACTTCAGGTCGAGGAAGATCCGACACCCGGGGGCGACGTCACGCGCCCGTTGCACGGAGACCGCTCCATCGCGGCAGTACACCTCCAGTCCGATCTTGAGGGTGTCCACGTGTGGGCCGACAACACCAGCCCACGACGTCATCGTGGCGAGATCGGGGGCGTCGAGGGCGACGGCGATGGGAGCTCGCATACTCACTCCCGGACGAAATCCCATGCCGAGAGTTCATCGTCAGGATCGGATGCGGGAGCGCCTTCGGGAGATTCGACTGGATCCGCCTGGGCTTCGGTGACGATCGCATCGCGTTCGCGATGGGCATGGCCGACGATATCCGACACCCGTGCAAAGCCCCGTTCGGCGACGAGTCGCGCGAGTTCATCATGGATGCGCATCGGTGCCGAAGGGTCGTTGAAGATGCTAGTGCCGACCGACACTGCGGAGGCTCCCGCGAGAAGGAACTCAAGGGCGTCGTTCCCGGTGCGCACGCCTCCCGCGCCGATGATCGGAAGCGAGGGGAACGCCTGCCGCACTTGGAAGATGCACCGGACGGCTACCGGACGGATGGCGGGTCCCGAGAGTCCACCCGTGAGACCTGCGAGGGCCGGGCGCATCGTTCCCGTATCGATCACCATCCCCAGGAGCGTGTTGATCAAGGTCACGCCCGCTGCACCTGCACGCACGACGGACTCCGCGATCTCGACGATGCTCGTAACGTCGGGAGAGAGCTTCGCGAAGATCGGGGTGCGACCATCGCTGTTGCGCCGGACCGCCTGGATCACTGCAGCCGCCGAGTCCGGATTGCAGGCGAAAACTAGCCCACGGTCATCGACATTGGGACAGGAAATATTGACTTCGAGAGCCTCGAAGCCACCGACATTGCGCAACTTCTGCGCGAGTTTTCCGTACTCGTCGACCGTCTCACCTGCGATGGAAACGATCGTGCGAGCTCCCCGGGACTCGAGCCATGCGAGGTCTTCCTCAATGAAAGCCTCGATCCCCGGCCCCTGCAATCCGATCGAATTCAGCATCCCACTCGGTGTCTCCGCCATCCGCGGAGTGGCACGACCGGCCCTCGGCTTCAGCATGATGCTCTTCGTGATCACACCACCGATGGCCGTGATGTCGAAGTAGGCGTCAAGCTCCTTGCCTGACGCGGCACACCCTGATGCGGTGAGAATCGGACTCGGAAGTTCGATCCCGGCAAGGTCGGTCGTCATGTCCGCGCGTGCTCCCACCGGCCCGCGATCGGTTCCTCCGTATCCGATGATGGCGCGGGTCATGGGGCCTCCGCCGCACCCCAGGCGTCGGCCGGGATGGTGCCGACATCCGCCCATCGCACTCGATCGCCCCGCATGGTCGGACCCTCCACGCAGGAGCGCACCATGCGGGTCACGCCGTCGTCGCCGATCACCGGTAGCACGCAGGTCATACACACGCCGATTCCGCAGGCCATGGACTCTTCGACGGAACATTGTGTGAAGACCCGCCGCTTCGCGGTGATCGCGGAGATCGCGCTCAACATGCCCATGGGTCCGCAGGCGTACACGATGTCGGCGCTGGATCGATCGATGAGTTCCGCGAGTCGATCCGTGACTCGACCGGTCTCGCCCGAGGACCCATCCTCCGTGGTGACCGTGATCGACGATGAGAGACGCTTCAAGTCGAGGACACCAAACAACTTCTCCTCAGTCGATGCTCCGATGAGGACATCGACTCGACATCCATTATCTCGCAGATGCTCCGCGAGCATGAAGAGCGGCGCCGACCCGTAGCCACCTCCGACGAGGACGCAGGAAACTCGCCGACTGGGGATGGAGAAGGGCTTGCCGAGTGGGCCGACGATGCTCAATTGGTCATGTCTGCGCCGTTCGGTGAGCCACCTACTTCCCAGTCCGTGTGGGGACACCGCTATCTCCAGCGTTCCGCCGTAGACGCCGCGGGACTGGACCCGGTGGATGGCGAACGCGCGGCGCAGAAGCATGGACGACTCAAGGCCCCCGATGGCAACCGTGACGAACTGTCCGGGGCGCGCATCCTCGGAGATTCCGGGGGCGGTCAAAGACAGCACGAAGTACGAGCCTGCGCGACGCACGTCGAGAGCCTCACCCATGACTTGGTGCGGCATCAACCCTCCCGGGCTCGGAGCGCAGTCAACGCGGCGGCGTGCTCCTGGAGGGACCGTACTCCCGGTGTGCCCGATCGCATCGACTCGATTCCAGCCACGGCTGCGGCGAGGCCCTGCACCGTGGTGATGGACGCGATCCCCTTCACCACGGCAGCCGTCCTGATCTCGTATCCATCGACGCGTGGCCCGACGCCGTACGGGGTGTTGACGATCAAATCGACGTCTCCGGCCATGATCGCATCGACGGTCGTCGGCTCCCCCTGCGGACCACGCCCCTCGTGTTGCTTGCGCACCACGTCTACTGGAACACCCACCTCACGTAGGGCAGCCGCCGTACCGTCCGTCGCGAAGATACGAAAGCCGGCGTCGGAGAGGCGGCGCACCGAAGCGACACCCCGCACCTTGTCTCGGTCTGCGAGGGAGACGAAGACCGTCCCCTGGGTGGGGAGGCCACCGCTGTAGGCGGCTTCCTGCGACTTCGCGAACGCAACCCCGAAAGTGTCATCAAGGCCCATGACTTCCCCCGTCGATCGCATCTCGGGACCGAGCACGGTGTCGACGCCGTGGAACCTGCCGAAGGGAAGGACCGCTTCCTTCACGGCGACCGGTGCCCCACGCGGCAATGTCGAGCCGTCACCCGTCGATGGGAGCAGCCCCTCACTCCGCAAGTCGGCGATGCTCGCCCCCAGCATGATGCGCGCTGCAGCCTTCGCAACGTGCACACCCGTGGCCTTCGACACGAAGGGGACCGTCCGCGATGCGCGCGGATTCGCCTCGAGGACGTACAACTCACCGTCCGCGAGCGCGAACTGCACGTTGAGGAGGCCAAGCACACCCACGCCTTCGGCGATGGCGGACGTCGATCGACGAATTCGCTCGACGTCCGCCTCTGTCAGGGTGATCGCGGGCAGGGCACAGGCGGAGTCCCCGGAATGGATTCCGGCCTCCTCAATGTGCTCCATGATTCCCGCGATGTAGATATCCGTCCCGTCGAACAGCGCATCGACATCAATCTCGACGGCGTCGTCGAGGAAGCGATCCACCAACACGGGATGTTCGGGATTCACCGTGGTGGCACGTTCGAGGTAGTCCGCGAGCATCCCGTCGTCGTACACGATCTCCATACCGCGCCCGCCGAGGACGTAGCTGGGGCGCACGAGCACCGGGTATCCAACGCGCTCCGCGATGGCACGCGCTTCCGCGAAGGAGCGCGCGGTCCCGTGCGCGGGGGCGGGAAGACCCGCAGCCGCGAGCACAGAGCCGAAGGCGCCCCGCTCTTCTGCGAGATGGATCGCCCGCGGCGGCGTGCCGACGATCGGAACACCGGCATCCTCGAGTGCCTGCGCAAGGCCGAGGGGGGTTTGCCCTCCCAACTGCACGACCACACCGGCGAGCTCGCCGACACTGCCTTCCAGGTGAACGATTTCGAGCACATCCTCGAGGGTGAGCGGCTCGAAGTAGAGGCGGTCGGAGGTGTCGTAGTCGGTGGACACGGTCTCGGGGTTGCAGTTGACCATGATGGTCTCGAAGCCCGCCTCCTTGAGAGTCAGTGCCGCGTGCACGCAGGAATAGTCGAACTCGATTCCCTGACCGATGCGATTGGGGCCGGAGCCAAGGATGATCACCTTGCGGCGATCAGAGGGGATGGCCTCGTTCTCCTGGTCGTAGGAGGAATAGTGATACGGCGTGTACGCCTCGAATTCGGCCGCACAGGTGTCGACGGTCTTGTAGACCGGTCGGACACCGAGGGCGTGCCGCAACTCGCGGACCTCCCGCTCGCTCAGCGCGCGCAACTGCGCGATCTGCGCGTCGGAGAATCCACGCCGCTTGGCATGGCGCAGCACCTGGGCATCGAGGGTGTCCGCGGCACGGATCCTGTCCGCCTCGTCATTGATCTGAACGATCTGCTCGAGGAACCACGGGTCGATACCTGTTGCGTCGTGGACAGCATCGATGCCCGCACCCGCCCACAGTGCCTGTTGGACGAGGGAGAGCCGCCCATCGTGCGGACGACGCATGCGCCCGAGGAGTCCCGCGACATCCACGTCCTCGCGCGTGCGTGGCCACGCGAAACTGGCCCCGCGACTCTCCAGGGAACGCAGAGCCTTCTGCAGCGCCTCGGAGAACGATCGTCCGATCGCCATCGCCTCGCCCACACTCTTCATCGTGGTCGTCAGAGTCGTGTCGGCACCGGGGAACTTCTCGAATGCGAACCTGGGCACCTTGACGACGATGTAATCGAGTGTGGGTTCGAAGGACGCAGGTGTCTTCTGTGTGATGTCGTTGGGGATCTCGTCGAGTGAATAACCGATGGCGAGGCGCGCAGCGATCTTGGCGATCGGGAAACCGGTCGCCTTCGATGCCAGCGCGGATGACCGGGACACCCGCGGGTTCATCTCGATGACGATCATGCGCCCGTTATCCGGGTTGATGGCGAATTGGATGTTACAGCCACCGGTATCCACACCCACTGCGCGAATGATCGCGATACCCACATCACGCATGTGCTGATACTCGCGATCGGTCAGGGTCAAGGCGGGCGCAACCGTGATCGAGTCACCGGTGTGGACGCCCATGGGATCGAGATTCTCGATCGAACAGATCACCACCACGTTGTCGCGGTGATCCCGCATCAGCTCGAGCTCGTACTCCTTCCAGCCGATGATTGATTCCTCGAGCAGCACTTCCGAAGTCGGGCTCGCCTGGAGTCCGGCGCCGGCGATGCGCTGCAGATCCGCCTCGTCGTAGGCGATTCCGGAACCTGCACCCCCCATCGTGAAGGAGGGGCGCACGACAACCGGGTAGCCGAGATCCGTCACGGCTTCGAGGCAGTCGGCCATCGAGTGGCAGATCGCCGATCGGGCGCTCTCCGCTCCGATCTGCGCGACGATCTCCTTGAACCGCTCACGATTCTCGCCGCGTTCGATCGCCTCGACGTCGGCGCCGATGAGTTCAACCCCGTAGCGATCCAGGACACCCGCACGATGGAGCGCCATCGCGGTGTTGAGCGCCGTCTGACCTCCAAGGGTGGCCAGAAGCGCATCCGGGCGTTCTTTGGCGATGATGCGCTCCACGTACTCGGGTGTGATGGGCTCCACGTACGTTGCGTCCGCGAACTCCGGGTCGGTCATGATCGTCGCCGGATTGGAATTCACGAGCACGACGCGGAGTCCCTCTGCACGGAGCACCCGACATGCCTGGGTTCCGGAGTAGTCGAACTCACAGGCCTGCCCGATGACGATCGGTCCGGAGCCGATGACCATCACGGTGCGGATATCGCTACGCCGGGGCATGTGCACCCCGCATCAGGTCGGCGAATCGGTCGAACAGGTACGCCGCGTCGTGGGGACCTGCTGCGGCTTCCGGGTGGTACTGCACGCTGCAAGCGGGGACATCGAGACATTCGAGGCCCTCGACGACGTCGTCATTCAGGCAGACATGCGACACCCGGGCACGCCCGAAAGGAGTGTCGAAGATTGCGTCCCGGGGTGCATCGACCGCGAAGCCATGGTTGTGGGCGGTGATGTCGACCTTGCCCGTGGCGCGGTCCATGACCGGCTGATTGATCCCGCGATGACCGAATCGCAACTTGTACGTGCTCAGTCCGAGTGCCCGTCCCAGGATCTGGTTCCCGAAGCAGATACCGAACACGGGCACGCCGGCACCGAGCGCATCACGCATGACCTCCACTGCGTGGCGAGCGGTGGCGGGGTCGCCGGGACCATTCGAGAAGAAGACTCCATCCGGTCGGACGGCACTGATCTGTGTCCACGACCAGCCCGCGGGAACGACGTGCACCGTCATGCCCCGCTCGGCCATGCGATGGGGAGTCATCGCCTTGATACCGAGGTCTACAGCTACGACACGGAAATGTTCCTCGCCCAGTGCCGGGACCACGTAGGCCTCGGGAGTGGTGACGTCGGCGGTGAGATCCGCACCGACCATGGACGGACTCGCCTGCACCGCGGCAAGCAGATCCGGCGTCCGACCGACCTCTCCGCTGAAGATCCCCACGCGCATCGCACCGCGATCCCTCAGGTACCGGGTCAGTGCGCGCGTGTCGATGTCGCAGATGCCCACGATGCCCTGGCCCCGCAGTTCATCCTCGAGCGAGCGGCGCGCCCGCCAATTAGATACGATCGGCGACGGATCGCGCACGACGTAGCCAGATACCCAGATCCGGCTCGACTCGGGATCCTCGTCGTTGACGCCGGTGTTGCCGATATGCGGAGCGGTCATGACCACGACCTGGCGGTGATACGAGGGATCGGTGAGGGTTTCCTGATAACCGCTCATCCCGGTGTTGAACACCGCTTCTCCGAAAGTCGTCCCCACCGCACCGAACGAGTGGCCGTGCCAGACGCGGCCATCCTCGAGGACGAGGACAGCGGGATCCCGGGTCACGCCACCACCCCGTCGCGGACCGTGATGCGACCCTCGTACGCGACATGCCACACACGACCGGGAAGGGCCATTCCCACGTACGGCGAGTTGCCGCTCTTGGAGACGAGGTCACGGGCACGCACGTCCGTTCGCGAGATGGTGTCCACGACGGTGATATTCGCAGGTGCTCCTGGAACGAGATCCCCACCCTGGTTCGCGACCCGACCGATGCGCGCCGGGGCCTGCGACATACGTTCGGCAACCTGGCGCAATGTCAGGAGCCCGGTAGCGACAAGCGTCTCGACGACGACCCCGAAGGCAGTCTGAAGACCGAGCATCCCCATCGCGGCGGCGGCCCACTCGCAGTCCTTGTCCTCGCGCGGATGCGGCGCATGGTCCGTGGCGATCGCGTCGATCGTTCCGTCGGCGACTGCGTGGCGCAGCGCCTCCACATCCTCCTGTGAACGCAGTGGTGGATTGACCTTGTACACGGGGTCGTAACCCGCGATGAGTTCCTCGGTGAGCAGGAGGTGGTGAGGGGTGACCTCGGCGGTCACCGGCACGCCACGCGCCTTCGCCCAGCGCAACACTTCGACGGAACCGGCCGTGGACACGTGGCAGACATGCAGACGGGAGCCGACGTGCTCTGCGAGAAGGACATCCCGCGCAATGATCGCCTCCTCTGCGACAGCGGGCCAACCGGCGAGGCCGAGCCGACTCGAGAGAGCACCCTCGTTCATTTGTGCGCCCTCGGTCAGGCGCGGGTCCTGGGCGTGTTGCGCGATCACGCCGTCGAAGATCTTCACGTACTCGAGAGCGCGGCGCATGAGGAGGGGATCGTGCACGCACTCACCGTCGTCACTGAAGACGCGCACCGCGGCAGCCGAGTGCGCCATCGCGCCGATCTCCGCGAGCTGCACTCCCCCGAGCCCCACGGTCACGGCACCGACGGGGCGGACATCGACCAGCCCACAGCGCTGGCCGAGCCGCCACACCTGCTCGACCACACCGGCCGTGTCCGCCACGGGTGAGGAGTTCGCCATCGCGTGGACGCAGGTGAAACCACCCAGGGCTGCGGCGTGCGACCCGGTATCGATGGTTTCGGCATCCTCGCGACCCGGTTCGCGCAGGTGGGTATGCAGATCGACGAATCCAGGGAGACCGATCAATCCATCGCACTCGATGACCTCGTCGCCTACGCCGCGACCGGGTGCACAGACATCCGCGATCCGCCCCTCCTCGAGGACCAGATCGGCCGGCTGCTCGCCATAGGGGCGCAGGCCGCGCAGGACGATGCTCATCCCGCGTCCTTTCCGTCACCCGCGAGCAACAGGTAGAGCACGGCCATCCGGACGTTGACGCCGTTTGCGACCTGCTCGACCATGACCGCGCGCGAGGAATCGGCCACGTCTGCCGAGATCTCCATACCCCTGTTCATCGGGCCCGGGTGCAGCACGATCGCATGTTCGGGAAGCCGCGAGAGGCGTGCCGCATCCAAGCCATAGAGCCGGGAGTATTCCAGCGCCGAGGGGAAGTAAGCCGCCTGCATCCGCTCCGACTGCACCCGCAGCATCATGATGGCGTCGACCGAGTCGAGGACGGGGTCGAGTTCGTAGGACACGGCGCAGGGCCAGGACTCGACCCCGACGGGAATGAGAGTGGGCGGGGCGACGAGGGTCACGCGCGCGCCGAGGGTCGTGAGGAGGTGGACATTCGATCGCGCCACCCGACTGTGCAGGATGTCGCCGACGATGGCGACGGAGAGGCCCGCGAGGTCACCTCCCTCGGGAGCCAGATGGCGCCGGATGGTGAACGCGTCGAGCAGCGCCTGGGTCGGGTGCTCATGGGTGCCGTCGCCCGCATTGATCACCGAGGCATCAATCCAGCCCGCGTGCGCGAGGCGATGGGCTGCCCCGGACGATCCGTGCCGCAGTACGACTGCATCGGCGCCCATGGCCTGAAGGGTGAGTGCGGTGTCCTTGAGGCTCTCGCCCTTCGACACCGAGGATCCCTTGGCGCTGAAATTCAAGACGTCGGCCGAGAGCCGTTTGGCCGCCGCCTCAAAGGAGATGCGGGTTCGGGTGGAATCCTCGTAGAAGAGGTTGACGACGGTACGCCCGCGCAATGTGGGCAGCTTCTTGATCGACCGGTCCGTCACCGCACCGAGTTCGGCCGCGGTGTCCAGGATCAGGACCGCCTGGTCGCGATCGATCTCGCCGGCGGACAGCAGGTGTCTCATGCACCCACCTCCGAGAGTTCGACGGCATCGAGATCGTCCACTTCACGGAGTTTCACGGCGACGTTTTCCTTCACCGCGGTGGGCAGGTTCTTTCCGACGTAGTCCGGGCGGATGGGCAGTTCCCGATGGCCTCGATCGACGAGGACCGCGAGCCGGACCGCGGCGGGACGCCCGATGTCGTTGAGTGCGTCGAGTGCGGCGCGCACCGTCCGCCCGGAATAGAGGACGTCATCGACGAGCACCACGATGCGGCCGTCGATTCCGTCCGGAGGAATGGAGGTGGGCTCAAGCGGACGGACCGCACGCAGGCGGAGGTCATCGCGATACAGCGTGATGTCCAGGGTGCCGCACGGAACCTCGACTCCATCGATGCCCGTGATGGCATCGGCGATCCGGCGGGCGAGATAGGCGCCGCGGGTGGGGATTCCGAGGAGGACGAGCGACTCCGTGCCCTTCGCGGTCTCCACAATCTCGTGGACGATGCGTCGGATGGCTCGGGAGATATCGGCGTCGTCGAGGACGGTGCGCGCAGAGTCCACGGGACTCCCTTCCCCGCCTCACGGGACGGGCTTAAAGGTTGTCGGGCACTACGATCCTAGGCGATCACACTCCGCTCGGTGTTCCGCCACTCCCCATCTTGTGCACGCGCATGCCGTTGGTCGTCCCGGGAATCCCGGGAGGCACACCTGCCACGATCACCACGCGTTCGCCGACCGTGGCGCGGCCGATCTCCAGCAGGGCCTTGTCGACGTGCCGGACCATGTCGTCGGTGTGCGCGACCTTGGGGACGAGGAAGGTCTCCACCCCCCATACGAGGGTCAACTGGCTTCGCACCCGTGGATCCGGCGTGAAAGCCAGCAGTTTGATCGGGGAGCGCCACCGGGAGATGAGCCGTGCGGATCGCCCGGTCTCGGTGAAAGCGATGAGGTGTGTCGCTTGGATGTCCTTCGCGACGTTCACGGCGGCGTGGGTGAGGGCCCGCGCGGTGGAGACGTGCTCCAGGTCCGGGAGCTCGGGGAGATCACCGAGCGCTTCCTTCTCGACGTGCTCGATGATCCGCGACATGGTCTTGACGACCAGGGATGGATGCTGACCGACACTGGTCTCCCCCGACAACATCAGCGCATCGGCACCATCGAGGACGGCGTTCGCGACGTCGCTGGCCTCCGCACGGGTGGGCCGGTTGGCCGTCACCATGGAATCAAGCATCTGCGTTGCGACGATGACCGGCTTGCCGGCCTCGCGGCACATCTGGATCGCCTTCTTCTGCACGAGCGGTACCTGCTCGAGCGGCAACTCGACACCGAGATCCCCGCGGGCGATCATGACACCGTCGAAGGTGTCTACGATTTCCTTGAGGTTCTCAACCGCCTGCGGCTTCTCGACCTTGGCCAAGATGGGAAGCCGGACGCCTTCGCGGTCCATGATGGCCCGTACCTCATCGATGTCCGCCGCACTGCGCACGAAGGACAGGGCGATCATGTCGGCACCGGTTGTCAGCGCCCAGAGCAGATCCTCACGATCTTTGTCGGACATCGCGGGAACGCTCATCGCCGCCCCGGGGAGATTGAACCCTTTGTTGTCGGAGACCCTGCCGCCCTCGAGCACGCGCGTGACCACGCGTTGCCCATCGACCCGAACGACCTCGAGCCCGACGCGCCCGTCGTCGACCAACACTCGGTCTCCGGGTCGTACGTCGTGGGGAAGACCCTGGTACGTAGTGGAGACGATGTGCGCATCACCGGGGACGTCCTCGGTGGTCACAATGAACTCGGCGCCCTGCTCGAGCAGGACCGGGCCCGAGGCGAAACTGCCCAGGCGGATCTTCGGACCTTGGAGGTCCACGAGGATTCCAACACCGCGCCCGGACGCATCGGATGCCTGGCGTACCGCGTCGTAGACGGCGCGATGCTCATCCCACGTGCCATGCGAGAGGTTGAGGCGGGCAACGTCCATGCCCGCGGCCACCAGCGCCCGGATCGACTCGGGGCTGGATGTAGCCGGGCCGAGCGTTGCCACGATCTTCGCCCGTCGCATGGCCCCAGACTACCCGTAAGCGATTACAAAGTGAGCGTGCTCACACCGTGACCGGCCGGGCACTGGCTCGGATGGGTGATGGGAGGTTGGTGGTCCCCATCAGGTACCGATCCACCGATGCCGCCGCCGCACGTCCCTCCGCGATGGCCCAGACGATCAAGGACTGTCCGCGACCCGCGTCGCCGGCCACGAAGACGCCCTCGACGTCCGTGGAGTAGTCATCGTGGCGAGCGAGCGCACCGCGAGCGGTGAAGGACAGGCCAAGTTGCTCAGCGAGGGCGCCTCGCTCCGGCCCGACGAACCCCATCGAGAGGAAGACGTAGTCGGCTGGGATCTGTCTGCGCGTCTCCTCCATCGGGACGAAGGCACCGTCACACAGTTCGACATCGACGAGTTCGATCGCGGTCAGGCGACCGTTCTCCCCGATGAACCGCTCGGTGGAGACACTAAACACACGGTCGCCGCCTTCCTCGTGTGCGCTCGAGGTGCGATAAACCATCGGATAGGTCGGCCATGGCTGCGAGGAGGGGCGCTCCTCCGGAGGGCGAGGCATGATCTCCAACTGCGTGACCGAGGCAGCCTCCTGTCGGTGCGCAGTCCCGAGGCAGTCGGCTCCCGTATCTCCGCCGCCGATGATCACGACGTGTGCGCCTGCGACATCGATCGGTGATTGGTGCAGATCACCCTCCTGCACCCGGTTCGCCCATGGCAGGTATTCCATCGCCTGGTACACACCCTCGAGATCCCGGCCCGGCACGTCGAGTTCACGCCACGACGTCGCGCCCGCGGCCACGATCACTGCGTCGTATCGCCGCCGGAGGTCAGCGCCCGTGATGTCCACGCCCACTTCCGTATTGGGCCGAAACTTGACGCCCTCGGCGGTCATCTGGGCCAGACGTTGATCCAGATGCTTCTTCTCCATCTTGAATTCGGGGATGCCGTATCGCAGGAGACCACCGATGCGGTCCGAACGCTCCATCACGGCCACGGTATGCCCTGCGCGAGCCAACTGCTGGGCGGCCGCGAGACCCGCCGGGCCCGATCCGATGACGGCGACGGTGCGACCGCTCAGGCTCTCCGGAGGCTGAGGGGTGATCCAGCCGGCTTCCCATGCCCGGTCGACGATGGCGACCTCGACCTGCTTGATCGTTACCGGCTCGGCATTGATGCCCAGGACGCACGCCGCTTCGCACGGAGCAGGACACAGACGCCCGGTGAACTCGGGGAAGTTGTTCGTGGCGTGCAGCCGCTCGATTGCCTGGCCCCAGTCGCGGTCGTAGACCAGGTCGTTCCATTCGGGGATCAGATTGCCGAGCGGACATCCGTTGTGGCAGAACGGGATGCCGCAGTCCATGCATCGACCGGCCTGCTTCTCCAATTCTCTCGCACTGAAGCCCTCGTAGACCTCGCGCCAGTCCTGGATGCGGATATCGACGGGCCGCCGGGTCGGCAGTTGCCGGGGTGTCGTGAGAAAGCCGCGTGGATCAGCCATGAATTCCTCCCATCACGGCCATCACCGGGTCTTCACCGCGCGCGAGGGCCTCGGCACGCAACGTGAGAACACGCTTGTAGTCCCTGGGCATCACCTTCATGAATGCCGAGGGGTCAAAGTTCTCGAGAAGACGTTGTCCGACCGCAGACTCGGTTTCCTCCACATGCCGGGTGACGAGCGCGCGTACGCGTGCCACGTCCTCGTCATCGAGTGGCTCGAGGTCCACCATCGCCATGTTGATGCGCCGAGGATCGGCGTTGTAGAGGTACGCGACCCCACCCGACATGCCCGCCCCGAAGTTACGCCCCGTGGGACCGAGGATGAGGACGGTGCCGCCGGTCATGTACTCGCAGCCGTGGTCCCCGATTCCCTCGGCTACGGCCACCGCCCCCGAGTTGCGAACGCAGAATCTTTCACCGACGACACCGCGCAGATAGACCTCACCGCTCGTGGCTCCGTACCCGATGACGTTGCCGGCGATGATGTTGTCCTCGGCAGCGAAGGTGGCCGAGCGATCTGGGCGGACGATGACGCGCCCACCCGATAACCCCTTGCCGACGTAGTCGTTGGCATCACCCTCGAGACGCAGCGTGATGCCCGACGGCAGGAATGCACCGAAGGACTGTCCCGCCGAGCCGACGAAGGTGAGATCGATGGTGCCGTCGGGGAGGCCGACTCCGCCATACCGGCGGGTCACCTCCGAGCCGAGCATGGTTCCCACGGTGCGGTTGACGTTGCGGATCGCCAGCCGAGCACGCACGGGTTCACCCGACTCGAGCGCCGCCGCGCAGAGACCGATGAGTTCCTTGTCGAGTGCCCGATCCAGGCCATGGTCTTGCTCCTGCACCCGATGCCGGGGACCAGGCACGTCGGGTGAAAACAGGATCGGACTGAGGTCGAGGCCCGAGGCCTTCCAGTGGTCAATGGCGGGTGCAGTGTCGAGTAGATCACTACGACCGATGACCTCGTCGAGAGACCGGAACCCCAACTCCGCCAGGAACTCGCGCACTTCCTGGGCGATGAACTCGAAGAAGGTGATGACGAACTCGGGTCGACCACTGAAGCGCTCACGCAGCACTGGATTCTGCGTGGCAACGCCGACCGGACATGTGTCGAGGTGACAGACGCGCATCATGATGCACCCCATCACCACAAGCGGGGCCGTAGCGAAGCCGAACTCTTCCGCGCCGAGCAACGCGGCCACGATGACATCGCGGCCCGACTTCAGCTGCCCATCCGTCTGCACAACGATCCGATCGCGCAGACCATTCAGGACCAGGGTCTGCTGCGTCTCCGCCAGGCCCAATTCCCACGGTGCACCCGCGTGCTTGAGCGAGGTCAGTGGCGAAGCACCCGTGCCTCCATCGTGACCTGAGATGAGCACCACATCCGCATGGGCCTTGGAGACCCCCGCGGCCACCGTGCCCACCCCCATCTCGGCGACGAGCTTCACATGCACGCGGGCGCGCGGATTCGCGTTCTTTAGGTCGTGGATGAGCTGCGCAAGATCCTCGATCGAGTAGATGTCGTGATGGGGCGGAGGTGAGATCAATCCGACACCCGGCGTCGAGTGACGGGTCTTAGCGATCCACGGATACACCTTGTGACCGGGAAGCTGGCCGCCCTCGCCGGGCTTGGCACCCTGCGCCATCTTGATCTGGATGTCGTCACTGTTCACCAGGTATTCGCTTGTGACTCCGAAGCGACCTGACGCCACCTGCTTGATCGCCGACCGCTTCGAGTCGCCATCGGGAAGGGGCTGATAGCGCTCGGGATCCTCCCCGCCTTCTCCAGTGTTCGACTTGGCACCGATCCGGTTCATGGCGATTGCCAGTGTCTCGTGGGCCTCCTGCGAAATCGAGCCGTAGCTCATCGCACCGGTGGAGAAGCGCTTCATGATTGACTCGATCGATTCGACTTCATCGATCGGGATGGGTGTGCGCTCACCGGTCCGAAGCTGGAACAAGCCCCGCAAAGTCATCAACCGCTCCGATTGTTCGTTCACCTGCGCGGTGTACTCGCGGAAGATGTCGAATCGCTTGGCCCGGGTCGCGTGCTGGAGCCGGAAGACCGTCTCCGGATCGAACAGGTGCGGCTCGCCATCGCGTCGCCATTGATACTCGCCGCCATCCGCCAGCACACGATGCGCAGGAGAGATCCCCGACCGCGGGTAGGCGACCGCATGGCGCCGGGCGACCTCTTCAGCGATCACGTCCAGATCGACTCCACCTAGGCGCGATGTGGTTCCCGTGAAGTAGCGGTCGATCAGGTCCCGCGAAAGCCCGATGGCCTCGAAGATCTGCGCGCCACGGTACGAGGCGACGGTGGACACACCCATTTTCGACATCACCTTGAGCAATCCCTTGCCCAATGACTTGATGGTGTTCCGCATTGCCTTCTCGGCCGTCACGCCCTCGATCACTCCGCGATGAACGAGATCCTCGACCGACTCGAGAGCCAGATACGGGTTGACGCTGGCCGCTCCGTATCCGACGAGCAAGGCGATGTGATGCACCTCGCGCACGTCACCGGCCTCGACGTGCAGGCTGATCATGGTGCGCGCCTTAGTCCGGACGAGGTGATGGTGCACTGCGGCCGTCAGGAGCAGCGACGGGATGGGAGCTAGCTGGGCGTTGCTATCCCGATCGGAGAGGATGATGAAGCGCTTGCCCTGACGGATCACCGCGTCGACCTCATTGAAGATCTCCCCGAGCCTCTTCGCCAGGGCCTCACCACCACCACCCACCGGATAGAGGCCCTTGATCCGAGCGGCTGCGAACTCGGGCAACTCCCCGTCCGCATTGATGTGCAGGATCTTGGCGAGTTCGTCGTTGTCGATGACCGGAAAGGGCATCACAACTTGGCGGGCATGACTGGCCTCGGTATCAAGCAGATTGCCTTCGGGTCCGGCGAGGGATGACAGGCTGGTGACGATTTCCTCGCGGATCGCATCCAGGGGTGGATTCGTCACCTGCGCGAACAGTTGTGTGAAGTAGTCGAAGAGCAGCCGTGGACGCGAGGACAATGCGGCGATTGGGCTATCCGTGCCCATCGAACCGATCGGTTCCTCACCCTTCAGCGCCATGGGCTCGAGGATGAGACGAAGTTCCTCCTGGGTGTATCCAAACGTCTGCTGACGACGCGCAACGGACTCGTGGGTGTGCACAACATGCTCGCGCTCGGGCAGGGACTCGAGGTGGATCAACCCCGCGTCCAGCCACTCCTGGAAGGGATGGGAAGCCGCAAGTTCGGCCTTGATCTCGTCATCCTCGACGATCCGGCCGGCCGCCGTGTCCACGAGGAACATCCGCCCCGGCTGCAGCCGTCCCTTGCGGACGATCCGCGCCGGATCGATATCGAGGACTCCGGCCTCGGAACTCAGGACGACGAGGCCCTCGTCGGTGACCCAGTACCGGCCGGGACGGAGTCCGTTCCGATCCAGTACCGCCCCGATCACCGTGCCATCGGTAAAGGAGATGTTCGCGGGCCCATCCCACGGTTCCATGATCGTCGCGTGAAACGCGTAGAAGGCTCTGCGCGCAGGGTCCATGTCGGAGTTGTTCTCCCACGCTTCCGGGATCATCATCAGTACGGCGTGCGGAAGCGAACGACCCCCGAGGTGGAGGAGTTCGAGGACTTCATCGAAAGACGCGGAGTCGCTCCCGCCCGGCGTGCAGATCGGGAAGAGTCTCGTCAGATCACCCGGGAGGAGATCCGAGGTGAGGAGCGCCTCCCTCGCTTGCATCCAGTTCCGGTTGCCCCGCAGGGTGTTGATTTCGCCGTTGTGGGCGATGAGTCGGTAGGGATGCGCCAGAGGCCACGACGGAAATGTGTTCGTGGAGAACCTGGAATGCACGAGCGCGAGGGCGCTCGCCATGGCTGGATCGGTCAGATCCGGAAAAAATGTGCGGAGTTGTCCCGTGGTGAGCATCCCCTTATAGACGATCGTTCGAGCGGACAACGACGGGAAATACACGCCGGCATCGCGCTCAGCACGACGTCGGAAGCCGAACACCTGACGATCGAGGTCGATACCGCTCGCCGCCGTGTGCGCATCCGAGACGAACACCTGCCAGAAACTGGGCATGCAGGCCCGGGCAGTGGCCCCCACGAGCCGCGGGTCGATGGGCACCTCGCGCCATCCCACGATGCGCAGCCCCTCGTCACCCGCCAAGGATTCGAGGTGCTCGCGCGTCCGTGCGGCCGCATCCACGTCGCTCGGCAGGAACACGATGCCCGCGGCGTAGCTCCCCGCCGGGGGCAGTTCGACGTCGACGACCCCGCGGAAGAAGGTGTCCGGAATCTGGATCAGGATGCCGGACCCGTCGCCGCTGTCGGGCTCGGAGCCTGAGGCACCGCGATGCTCGAGATTCTCCAGAGCCGTGAGCGCCGTGTCGACGATGGAGTGGGAAGGCACCCCGGTCAAAGTCGCGACGAACGCGACCCCACACGCGTCGTGTTCGTTCTCAGGTCGGTAGAGACCCTGGGGGGCGGGGAGTGCGGAGTACAACACGGGAGACCTCACAACGACGTCGATGGACCCAGGACGTCGTTGGCCTGGAGAGCGAACTATACCTGGTTACTTCCCGGTCGCCTGCGCGACCGCAGCCTCCAGCGCAGCACGATCGGCGAGAGTTGCGCTCTCGACGACGACACCGTTCAGGAGGCCGTACGGGGTCCCCTGGATCGCGGCATTCTGGAACTCCTGGTTGCTGTTCGCGGCCCAGGCGCGGTACGTCCCGTTCTGGACGCACTGGGTGAAGGTTTCCAACTCGGCACCCGAGATTCCAGACTGCTCACCGAAGGAGATCAGTTGATCCTGGGAGTAGCCGAGTCCTTCGTCGGCAGGCTGGTTCACGTAGACGAGGTCGTGGAACTCCCGAACCTTCCCTGAGTCGATGGCGCATCCCCACGCCGCGATCGCACGGTTGGAGGAGTCGTTGCCCAGGTTGGCATCGAGGAAGTGTGTCGGCCGCCAGATTAACTGCACCTTGCCGGTCTCGGCCAACTCGGCGATACCCGCCCCGTTGACCTGCTCAAGGGCACCGCAGGCGGGGCACTGGAAGTCCTCCCAGAGTTCGAGTACCGGGACGCCCTCGGCACCCGTGCCGTAGGGGACGCCGTAGGGGTGCGCACTGTCTGCACCGAGGACACCCTCGGGGAGAGGTGCGTTCGGATCCGGATCGACCCTGGTCACCTGGTTGGCGGCGTCGGATGAGTTCCGAGCGATGACCGCCACGCCGATGATCCCGACGACGACCCCGACGACCGCCACGGCCCCGATGATGCGCACGGTGCGCTCACGGCGCTTCTCGCTCGCCTGGGCCTCGTTGCGTGCCGCGGCGGCACGCTCCCGACGGGATGATCCACTCATGGATGTCGCTCCTTCACTCGAACGGCCTCTACAGCCTAAGCCGAGGTTCCCGCACCCGCGATGTCAGGTTCGGACACCCCGGGCGAGTTCCGCTGACAACGCTTCGACCGCATACTCGGCTGCCGCGATGTCCGACGCCTCCTGAACCGCGCGCACGAATGCCGAGCCCACGATGACGCCGTCCGCATAGGCCGCAACCGACGCTGCCTGCTGTTCCGTCGAGACCCCGAGCCCTACACCGACCGGTAGGTCCGTCACGGTACGCACACGTTCGACGAGTGCGGGTGCGGCGTCGCTGACCTGGTCGCGGACACCCGTCACGCCCATGGTGGACGCGGCGTAGAGGAACCCCGTGGTCGCGCGGGAGACGCGCTCGATACGCACATCGGTGCTCGACGGCGCCACGAGGAATGTCCGACCGATCCCGCATTCATCGGTGACCGCGATCCACTCCCCTGCCTCTTCTGGGGTGAGATCCGGGGTGATGACCCCCACTCCACCGGCCTCCCCGAGGCGCGTCGCGAATCGCTCCAGGCCATACCGCTCGATCGGATTCCAGTAGGACATCACCAGCGGCACCGCACCCAGTTCCGAAACCCGGTCCACCACAACAAGTACGTCGTCCGTGGTCGCACCTACGCGCAGGGCACTCTCCACAGCGGCCTGGATCACCGGTCCATCCATGAGGGGATCCGAGTACGGCAGGCCCACTTCCAGCAGATCGACACCACCGCGAACCATCGCGGCCATCACACGCACGCTGTCTGCCGCGGACGGGAAGCCCGCGGGGAAGTAACCGATGAGTGCGGCACGTCTCTCCTGCGCAGCGCGAGCGAAGACAGCCTGTTGTCTGCCATTCATTCGGTCGGATCGACTCCGAGACCGAACCACCGAGCTGCGGTGACGACGTCCTTATCCCCGCGGCCCGACAGGTTGACCACGATGACCGCGTCGCGCCCGAGCTCACGACCCAACCTGCAGGCTCCGGCGAGCGCGTGCGCCGTCTCGATGGCGGGCAGGATCCCCTCCGTGCGTGAGACCAACTCGAAGGCCTCCATGGCCTCCGCGTCAGTCACCGGCTCATACGTCGCGCGACCCGAGTCGTGCAACCAGGCGTGCTCGGGTCCGACCCCCGGGTAGTCGAGTCCAGCGCTGATCGAGTGCGAGGGCACAGTCTGGCCCCACGCGTCCTGCATGACGTAGGTACGTGCACCGTGCAGCACCCCCGGAGTTCCAGCGACGAAGCGCGCCGCATGCCGACCCGTCTCCACTCCTTCGCCGCCTGCTTCGTAGCCGACAAGACGCACGGAGGGGTCGTCGAGAAACGCGCTGAAGATCCCCATCGCATTCGAGCCACCCCCGACACAAGCGACCACGGCGTCGGGAAGGCGCCCCTCGATTGCGAGGATCTGCTCGCGAGTCTCACGACCGATGACCGAGTGGAAATGCCGCACCATCTCCGGGAACGGAGCGGGACCGGTCACAGTGCCGAGCAGATAGTGGGTGTCCGCGACGTGAGTGACCCAGTCTCGCATCGCTTCGTTGATCGCATCCTTGAGCGTCCGACTCCCATTCAGGACGGGGACGACCTCGGCGCCGAGGAGGCGCATGCGCGCGACATTGAGTGCCTGGCGACGGGTGTCCTCTTCGCCCATGTAGACGGTGCACTCGAGTCCGAGCAGCGCTGCCGCGGTCGCCGTGGCGACACCGTGCTGGCCGGCGCCCGTCTCGGCGATGACCCTTCGCTTACCCATACGCGTGGTGAGCAGTGCTTGGCCGAGGACGTTATTGATCTTGTGCGAGCCCGTGTGATTGAGGTCTTCGCGCTTGAGATACACCCGCGCACCACCGCACTCGACCTCGAAACGTCGGGCGCGCGTGAGAGGAGATGGCCGCCCGGTGTAGTCCCGCTCGAGGTCCGAGAGGGTCGCGGTGAAGGTCGGGTCACCGATCGCGTCTCGGAATGCGGCATCGAGTTCGTCCAAGGCGGCCATGAGGGCCTCCGGCACGAAACGGCCGCCGTACGGACCGTAGTGACCAGACGCAGTGTCCGTTGCGAGCGTCACGGCATCCCACCACGCGGGGCGTGTTTAACAGCCGGGTGAGACCCCGCGGTGACGAGCTCGTGGACGGCGGCACGCGGATCGGCATGCCTGACGAGTGACTCACCGACGAGGACCGCATCGGCACCGCACTCGGCGTACACGATTAAATCGTGGGGACCCCGGATCCCCGACTCGGCGATGGTGATGCACTGATCGGGGATGCGGGGCGCAAGCCGAGCGAACGCATCTCGGTCCACCTCCAGAGTCTTGAGGTTGCGCGCATTGACTCCAATAACGGAGGCACCTGCGGCCAACGCACGTTCCACTTCGTCCTCGTCGTGCACTTCCACGATCGGAGTAAGCCCCAGACTCACACTCCGCTCGAGAAGGCCGATCAGTCTCTGTTGATCCAAGGCGGCCACGATGAGCAGGATTAAGTCGGCACCGTGGACACGGGCTTCCCACAACTGGTAACTCGTGACGACGAAGTCCTTTCGCAACACCGGCACCGAGACGGCAGCACGGACGGCGTCGAGGTCTGCCAAGCTCCCACAAAAGCGACGTTGCTCGGTGAGCACACTGATGCATTGGGCGCCACCCTGCTCGTACTCGTGTGCGAGCTTTGCCGGATCCGGGATCGTCGAGAGGGTTCCGAGACTGGGACTCGCGCGCTTCACTTCGGCGATGACACTTATTCCTGACGATGTGAGCGCAGCAACCGCATTGCGCGGAGCGGGGGCGTGTGCCACGCGCTCTTTGAGCTCATCGAGGGGCACGATCGCCATGCGTTCCGCAACATCCTCCTGAACACCCGCAACGATCTCGTCGAGGACGCTCATGTGGGCGAGCGTAACCCCGTCCCTACGCACCCGCAGCAGGGGCTAGGTACGGGATGAAGTTTCGAAGAACACCGAATCCGACACTGATCACGACGACTGCGATTGCCAGAATCTGCACCGTTCGCACTGCTCTCGGGCCGATCGGTTGAACACGCGACCACACCCAGCCAATGAACAGCGCGGTGAGCACCGCGAGGTAGAGCGGGATGAGTGCGTTGTGATCCAGCATCGACGCAACATCGCCCTGGAGCAGGTCATGTGTTCCGCGTAGACCACCGCACAGAGGACACGCGATTCCCAGCGCTGCACTGAGGCACGGAGGGTAGATGCCCCCGTTCTCGGGGTCTTGAAACCCGACCGTCACCAGAGCCGTGAGCGCGAGCGAACCCGCGGCCACGACGGGAGTCCAACGACGGCCGTGGGGATTCACGAGGCCACACCCCGCGGCAGCGTCACCGTGAAGGACGCACCGGAACCGGAGGCAGACGCGGCGGACGCCTCTCCCCCAAGTCCGCGTGCGAGTCGGCCGACGAGGGCGAGCCCGATACCCGTTCCCACGGGTCGCTGGCCGAGGTACCGCTCGTAGAGCACCCCAGGTTGGAATGCCTCGGCGATATCGCGATCAGTGAGACCGGGACCACTATCGCGCACTGTGATCGCAATCGGATTCGAGTCCCGACCGATGAGCCACATGCTCGTACCTGTCGGCGTCATGCGCAGCGCGTTCTCCATCAAGTTGTCGATGATCTGGCGGACGCGCACCGGATCCGTCCGCCATGGTGTGACCTGCGAGGGGACGTCCACGTGGAGAGTGACTCCCTCGCGGGCACAACGATCGGTCCAGACGCGCGAGGCCTCAGTAAGCAACTCGTGCACACTCGTCTCGACGACGTCGATTCGGAAATCCACGGCCCCGAGACGGGCCAGGTCGAGAAGATCGGCGACGAGACGGTCCAGGCGAGTTGCTTCGACACTCATGACCTCTCCCGTGCGGGCGATGTCCGTGCCAGGTACCACTCCGTCTGCCAGTGCCTCGGCGTAGCCCTTGACCGTGGTCAAAGGCGTGCGCAATTCGTGTGAGACCGAAAGCAGGAAGTCTCGTTGGCGTCCTTCGGAGACCACGAGCGCTGCGTTGACCGCGTTGATGGCGTCGGCGATGTCGGCGACCTCGCGGGGTCCCCTCGGCTCGACCACAACATCACGGGAGCCTTCGGCGATGCTGTCGGCGGCGTCCCGGGCTGCCCGCAACGGACGTGTCAGCCGGCGAGCCGCTACGTACCCGATGACCGACGCGATCAGCAAGCCGATGACGAGCGCGATGAGGAATCTCGTCAGGAATTGCCCGGCGGACGAGCCTGCATCTGCGATCCCCTGCTGCAAGACGACTGCACCCCCGGAACTCAGCGGACGTCCCTCGATCAGGATCGTTCCGGCATCGGTGTCCACCTGGCCGCTGATGCGTTCGCCGGTGAGGAGTCCCTGCACTTCCTCGGGGCTGAGTCCGGGAACCTCGCCCCCCAGCGGGGAAACGAGGTATCCCGTGACATTGCTGGCCTCGAGGGCCCGCGAGAGTTGGCGAGGCAAGGGCCTACCTCCGGGAAGACCGACATCCCGACGCTCGATGGCACGGGATGTGAGGTCGGCAAGTCGACCGAGGGTCTGCTGACCCTGGTCGATCGACGCACTTCGGAGCAGGGGAAGCGCCACGCCCGCGGCAACGAGTGCGGTGATCACCGCGATGGCGATGGCGAGGGAGACCGTTTGGGCGACGATCCCCACACGCCTGAGTTTCACGGCTCCTCCGCGGAATATCCGACGCCGCGCACCGTGCGGATGGGACTGTCATCGCCGAGCTTCGAGCGTAGTTGCGCGACATGCACGTCCACGGTCCGCGTTCCTACGATCGCGGCGTAGCCCCACACGTCGGAGAGAAGTTGCTCGCGGGTGAAAACGCGTCCCGGGGATGCCATGAGATGGGCCAGGAGGTCGAACTCCGTTGCCGTCAGCACCACCTCCACACCGCGGACATGCACCCGGCGTGCTGTCGCGTCGACCGCGACCTCCCCCACCCGATACGTGTCCCCGGGAGATGCGGTGTGGGCGACCCGACGCGTGAGCGCTTTGACCCGGGCGACAACCTCACGCGGACTGAAGGGTTTCGTGATGTAGTCATCGGCACCCAGCTCGAGGCCGAGGATGCGGTCCACCTCTTCATCGCGCGCGGTGCAGAAGAGCAGCGGCACCCAGTTGCCTTCCGCGCGCAGGGCACGACAGATCTCCGTGCCATCCAACCCGGGAAGTCCGACGTCGACAATCATCACCGTGGGACTCAAGGTGCGGGCGGCACTCAGCCCACCCGGGCCCGTGTTCTCGATGTGGACTCCGAAACCTTCGCGCGCGAGGTAGAGGCGGAGCAGGTCGGAGATCGCCCGCTCGTCCTCGACGACGAGGACCAGCCCCTTCTCGGTCATGGCAGTAGCGTCCCAGAGGTACCCCGCTGGCGGGACCGCCGGCATACGGCGAACGTCAGAGGACGGTACGCGTCAGGTTCGGCTACGACGCCGACTGCCTCGCGCCCAGGCCCATCTTCTGCATTACCTTGCCGGCAACACCCCCGATGACCACCAGCGCGGCGCCGACCCAGAACATCGGCCAGTTACCGAGGACCAGGGCGAGCGTTCCTAGCGCGAACGCGAGAGTGATGATGACGACTGCGGTCCACGCAGCGGGGCTCGACCCGTGGCTATCGGAACTCATGCCTTCATTCAACCATCGCGCAGGGTCGGATCCTCGCCGGCATCGAGTGCCTGCCACACGGACCTGTCGGAGGAGGCGCGCTCGTACCTGCCCCCCATCGTGGGCCAGCCGGGGCCGAGGATGACCGTAAGGACCCCGGTCAGCACACACCCCAGCGCAGCGAGCGTGATCGGCTGCAGCCCCGATCCGATGATGGCGAGGACGCCCGCCACCGCGACGACCGCGCCCACGACCCGACGTCCCCAGGTGCGCGTCGCCACCACGCCCGCCACTGCTGCCAGAGCGAGCCATCCCAGTCCGGTGACCGCGCCCGTGCCCCATGCAACGCACCCGATGCCGGCAATTGCCTGCACGAGCATGACGAGGAGATACGTGCGGCCGCTAGCCATTCGAGCGCCCCACATCGTGCAGTGTGGCGGCGGTCCGTACTGCCCGCAGGACGGCCCGGGCCTTCGCAACGCATTCATCGAATTCGGAGTCCGGCAGGGAGTCAGCGACTACGCCGGCACCCGCCTGAACATGCGCGCGGCCATCCTTAATCACTGCGGTGCGGATAGCAATCGCCATGTCCATGTTCCCCGCGAAGTCGATGTAGCCGACACATCCACCGTAGACACTCCGACGCGTGGGCTCGCATTCGTCGATGATCGTCATCGCGCGCGGCTTGGGTGCCCCACTCAAGGTGCCCGCAGGGAATGCGGCTATCAAGGCGTCGAAAGCGGACGACGTGCGTTCGAGAGTTCCGACGACAGTCGATACCAGGTGCATCACGTGGGAGTAGCGCTCAACTGCCATGAACTCCGTGACGTGAACGGAACCTGGTTCGCAGACCCGACCGAGGTCGTTGCGTGCCAGGTCCACGAGCATCACATGTTCCGCCCGTTCCTTCGTGTCGTGCAGTAAGTCCACGGCTCGCGCGGCATCCTCGTCGGCAGTCGTGGCGCGCGGTCGGGTGCCCGCGATCGGATGGACCACGCATTCGCCATCGGTCACCGTTACCAGGGCCTCCGGCGATGAACCCACGATGTCGAAGTGCACCTCCTCCGTGAGGTCATCGGCAGCCACCGGAACACGCACGAGGTACATGTAGGGGCTGGGGTTCGTCGATCGCAGAACCCGGTACACATCAACGGCACGCCCCGAGTAAGGGACGGTGAATCTCTGGGAGAGCACCACCTGGAAGGCGTCTCCTCCCCGGATGTGCTCCTGGATCCGCCCGACGGCAGCGCAGTAGTCCTCGCGCGTGAACGTGGACTCGGGCGCCGCCTCGTCGATTTCCGACCAGGTGGCCACCGATCCGCTCGCCGCTGATGTCAACCGGGCTTGCATGTCATCGAGACGTCGCACCGCATCCGCCCAGGCCGCCTCCACGCGCTCGTCGCGTGCGTCAAAGTTGATCGCGTTGGCGATAAGAGTGACGGTTCCACTCCAGTGGTCGAGAACAGCGAGATCCGTCGCGAGGAGAAACCCCAGCTCCGGAAGCGCGAGGTCGTCGGCACAGTCATCCGGCACCGACTCCCACCGTCGGATGATGTCGTACGTGAGGTAGCCGACCATGCCACCCGTGAACGGCGGCAGTCCGTCGAGATGCGGGGTGTGCAGGGCCTCCACGGTTGCGCGGAGGACGTGATCGGGCGCGCCCTCGAGCGGGAGGCCGACGGGGACGCGGCCCGCCCAGTGTGCGATGCCGCCCGCTTCGGTCAGCATCGCCGCGCAGTGGACGCCCACGAACGAGTAGCGAGACCACGAGCGACCCTTCTCAGCCGACTCGAACAGGAATGTGCCCGCGCGATCACCGCAGAGCGCTTCGAAGAGTGCAACGGGCGTGACGCCGTCGGCGAGCAGCGTCCGCACGATCGGGATCACTCGGCGGTCACGTGCGAGCAGGCAGAAATCCGCGAGCTCTGGAGCCGTCGCACCGAGCGGACGACTCACCCGATCTCCGTGCGCGACGTCTCGAAACAACTACGGGTTCCGTTGTGGCACGCCGGTCCCGATTGCTCGACGAGAAGCAGGATGGTGTCGCCGTCGCAGTCGACCCGGACTTCGCGCACCCGCTGGGTGTGCCCCGACGTCTCCCCTTTTATCCACTGCTGCTGGCGACTACGGGAGTAGTACGTGGCTTCGCCGGTGGCGAGGGTTCGATCGAGTGCTGCCGCATCCATCCATGCCAGCATCAGCACCTCACCGGAGTCCCACTGCTGGGCGATGACCGGCACCAGACCCGCAGCGTCGAAGCGGACCCCGAGGTCCTCCGCCCGTGCCATGGTCACATCCTGCCGCGCACCGGATAGCCCGCCGCCGAGAGTGCTTCCTTGACCTCTGCGATCGAGACCGCGCCAAAGTGGAAGATGCTTGCCGCGAGCACGGCGTCCGCTCCTGCGGCCACTGCGGGAGGGAAGTCATCCGGACGTCCCGCTCCACCACTGGCGATGATCGGGACCGAGACCACCTCGCGAACGGCAGCGATCAACTCGAGATCGAATCCAGTCCGCGTGCCGTCGGCATCCATCGAATTGAGCAGGATCTCGCCGGCTCCGCGTTCTGCTCCCTCCCGCGCCCACCTGAGTGCGTCGATGCCGGTCCCCCGCCGCCCCCCATGCGTCGTCACCTCGAACCCACTCGCCGTTCCCTGACTGCGCTGGACATCGAGGGAGAGCACGACGCATTGTGAGCCGAATCGCTGTGCGGCGAGTTCGACTAGCTGCGGGTCTTCGACCGCGGCCGTGTTGAGGCCCACCTTGTCCGCCCCGGCGCGGAGCAGAACGTCGAAGTCATCGGGTGAGCGGACACCGCCGCCGACCGTTACCGGAATGAAGACCGAGTCCGCCGTGCGGCGCACGACTTCGAGCATCGTCGCGCGACCGCTACTCGACGCGGTGATGTCCAGGAAGACAAGTTCATCGGCACCGGCAGCGTCATATGCAGCGGCGAGTTCGACCGGGTCACCCGCATCGGCGAGGTTGACGAAGTTGACGCCCTTGACCACACGGCCCCCATCGACATCGAGACAAGGGATCACGCGCACTGCGAGCGTCATGGGCGCGGGGGTCCCCATTCGTAGGGGTCGTATCGCGCTTCGAGGGCGGCGAAGGCTTCCGCGAGGGTGAAGGCACCGTCGTAGAGGGCGCGACCGATGATCGCCCCCTCAATCCCCGACATATCGGCAAGCTTGTGAAGATCCTCGAGGTGCGAGATCCCACCGGATGCCACGATGGGTCGATCGGTCGCCGAGCAGACATCGCGGAGCAGATGGAAGTTGGGACCCTTCATGGTCCCATCCTTGGCCACGTCCGTTACGACATACCGGGCACAGCCGGCAGCATCGAGTCGACCGAGAGTCTCCCAGAGGTCGCCGCCCTCCTGCGTCCATCCGCGTGCCGCGAGTGTGTGGCCACGAACATCGAGCCCAACGGCGATGCGGTCACCGTGTTCGGCGATCACTTTCGCGGTCCAGTCGGGATCTTCCAGCGCAGCGGTTCCCAGGTTGACCCGGGTGCAACCAGTGCCGAGGGCCCACCGCAGCGAGTCGTCATCACGGATGCCCCCGGACAACTCCACGTGCACCCGGTCGCGCAGGTGCTTCACCACCGAGGCGATCAGGTCCGCGTTCGAACCGCGACCGAAAGCAGCGTCGAGGTCGACGAGGTGCAGCCACGTCGCACCCTGCTCGACCCACTGTTCCGCAGCATCCGCCGGGGATCCGTATGCGGTCTCGGTGCCTGCGGCGCCCTGAACCAACCGCACTGCGGTTCCCTGGGCGACGTCGACTGCGGGAAGGAGGGTGAGTGGTTGCACCTGCTCACAGTAGCGAGGACGACGGGAGAGAGCCGACCCACGTTGTGAGCAGAGCGGCCCCCGCGTCCGCGGACTTCTCCGGGTGGAACTGCGTTCCGACGAGGGGTCCGTTCTCGATCGCGGCGATGAACGGCGTGCCGTAGTCGCACCAACTCACCACTGGTGCTGGCCGGTGCGCGTCCGTCGAAACCCAGGCCCAGGACCGCACCCCGTAGCTGTGGACGAAATAGAACACCTCCTCGCCGATCCCGGCGAGGAGGTGGGATTCGCGGGGCACGCGCAGGGAGTCCCAGCCCATATGCGGGAGGACCGGCGCCTCGAGCCGCTCGACTGTTCCGGGGAAATGGCCGAGCCCTTCCGTGCGCTCCCCGTGTTCGACACCGGTCTCGAACAGGATCTGCATCCCGACGCAGATCCCCAACACGGGACGACCACCGGCCAACCGTCGATCGATGAGCCGGTCCCCCCCGACCGCACGCAGCCCGGACATGCAGGTCGCGAACGCGCCGACGCCGGGCACCACAAGCCCGTCGCATTCGAGAACCCTGGCCGGATCCGCGGTGACCTCGACCTGTGCACCCGCACGTTCCAACGAGCGTTGCGCCGAGCGAAGATTCCCCGAGCCGTAGTCCAGAACCGCTACGGACTTCACGATGCGGTCAGCGTGCCCTTCGTGGACGGCACGCCCACGACTCGTGGATCGCGCGCGACGGCGTCGCGCAGCGAACGCGCCACGGACTTGAACTGCGCCTCGACGACGTGGTGCGCATTGCGTCCCGAGATCACCCGCACGTGCAACGTGATCTGCGCCGTGGCCACCAGAGACTCCCAGATGTGACGGGTCAGCGTTGTGTCGTAGCTGCCGATCAACTCCACGAGATCGGGTTCCTCGTGGACCAAGTACGGCCTACCGGAGAGATCCACCGCGGACTGCACGAGGCACTCGTCGAGGGGAACCAGGGCATCGCCGTATCGGCGGAGACCGCTGCGGTCCCCGAGCGCCGAGTTCAATGCCTGCCCGAGGGCGAGCGCGGTGTCCTCCACCGTGTGGTGCGCATCCACCTCGAGATCGCCCCGAGTTCGCACAGTGAGATCGAGCCCACCGTGCTTGGCCAACTGCGCGAGCATGTGGTCGAAGAACGGGACTCCCGTCTCGATCTGAGAGGCACCTGTTCCGTCCAGGTTCAGTTCGACGAAGACTTCGCTCTCTTTGGTCGATCGCTCGACCGTTGCGGTCCTGGGGTTCATGATCGCTCTCTTCGCGTTTCGTCGACCTCGTGCAGGGTCGATAGGAATCTATCGTTTTCGTCTGGCGTCCCGACGGAGACGCGCAGCCAGCCCTCGGGTCCGACCTGGCGGATGAGGATCCCCCGGTCACGGATGGATTGCCACACCCCTACCGTGTCCGCGAACCGCCCGAACATGAGGAAGTTCGCCTCCGAGGGCGCGACGTCGTAGCCTGCCGTGCGCAAGGCGGTGTCGAGTCGATCGCGCTCCGAGCGAATGAGATCCACCTGCGCCTGGAGGACGCTCGCGTGATCCAGCGCGGCACATGCAACGGCCTGGGTGATGGCCGACAGGTGGTAGGGCAACCGGACGACCCGCAGGGCCTCGGCGATCCCCGGGTGCCCCGCCGCTGCGTAGCCGAGTCGGGCACCCGCGAACCCGAAGGCCTTGCTCATCGTTCTCGTCACGATGACGTTCGGAAAGTCTCCGAGGAGTTCCAAGGCACTGGGCACCCCCCGGTGACGGAACTCCGCATAGGCCTCGTCGACCACGAGGATCCCGCTCACCCCCCTCGAGACACGGGCGAGCGACGCGAGGTCGTCGAGGGAGATCCCGGTGCCCGTTGGGTTGTTTGGTGACGCGACCAATGTGACGACCGGACGCCGGTCGGCGATCTCATGCTCGGCACGTGGCAGGTCGATGCGGAAGTCGGGTGCACGCGGGACGGAGATCAGACGCGTGAAGGTATCGCGGGCGTACTCGGGATACATCGAATACGACGGTGGAAACGTCACAGCTGTTCGCCCCGGTCCCCCGAAGGCCAACAGGATGTGGTGCATCACCTCGTTGGACCCGTTGGCGGCCCACATGCACGTCGGATCGACGAGGACCCCCGATTCCGTGGCGAGGTATCCGGCAAGTCGAGTCCGCAACGCGATCGCGTCACGATCGGGATACCTGTTCAGATCGCGGGCGACGCGACGAGTGGCGTCCGCGAGAGCATCGACGACCTCGGACGGCAACGGGAAGGGGTTCTCGTTCACATTCAGGCAGACGAGCCCCTCGTCCTGGGGTGCGCCGTAGGGCGCCACTCCGACGAGATCCTGGCGGACGGGCGGGATGAAGTCCGATGTCACGGCCGCGAGCTGCCCGTCCGGATGGTGATCGCCTCACCGTGCGCGGGCAGATCCTCCGCTTCCGCAAGGGCCACGACGTGGGGACCTACGTCCGCGAGCGCAGCTTCCGAGTACTCAATGACCTGGATTCCGCGCAGGAACGTGTGAACGGAGAGTCCCGAAGAGTGGCGCGCAGTCCCGGACGTGGGCAACACGTGGTTACTTCCGGCGCAGTAGTCCCCCAGCGACACGGGAGCCCACGGGCCCACGAAGATCGCACCGGCGTTACGCACCCTCTCGGCCACGGAACGGGGCTCGCGGGTGTGGATCTCCAGGTGCTCGGCCGCATACGCGTCGATCACCGCGAGACCCGAGACGAGATCGTCGACGAGGATGATGGCGCTCTGCTCACCCCCGAGGGCTTCCCGGATGCGCTCGGAGTGCTTGGTCGACGAGACCTGCTGCTCCAGGTGCGTGTTCACCTCGACCGCAAGGTCCTCACTGGTGGTGACCAGAACGGCCGCAGCGATGACATCGTGTTCCGCCTGGCTGATTAAGTCCGCCGCGATGAAGCGCGCATCACCGGTGTCATCGGCCAACACGGCGACCTCGGTGGGACCGGCCTCGGAATCGATGCCGATGACTCCCTGCAATGCGCGCTTCGCAGCCGTGACGAAGATGTTCCCCGGGCCCGTGACGAGATCGACGGGCGCGCACCGACCACCGTCGGGCAGATCGACGCCGAACGCGAGCATCGCGACGGCCTGGGCACCTCCCACGGCGTAGACCTCCTCGACGCCGAGCAGGTGGCACGCTGCGAGGATCACCGGATGCGGCCACCCGCCGTGATCACGCTGCGGTGGGCTCACCACGACGAGTGAGGCGACACCTGCGACCTGCGCGGGTACAACGTTCATCACGACACTGCTCGGGTACACCGCACGGCCGCCGGGGACGTAGAGACCGACGCGCTCGACTGGGACCCACCGCTGGGTGACCGAACCTCCGGGCACAACCTGCGTATCGACGTCGGGGGGTCGCTGATCCTCGTGCACCACGCGTGCGCGTCGAATCGCCTCAGTGAGTGCTGCCCGCACGGCCGGATCGAGCTCGTCCGCTGCAGCGCGCAACCGGCCTGCAGGCACCCGGAGTTCCGGGGGCACCACGCCATCGAGGTTCAGTGACCACCGAGCCACCGCATCGGCTCCGTGGTGTCGGACGTCGTCGATGATCGGTTGGACCCGTTCCGCCGCATCGGCGACGTCGACGGCAGCCCGGGGAACCACATCCTGGGCGCGGAAGGGTCGCCCGCGCAGGTCCATCCGGCGAATCACTCGGCGGAGTTTACGCTGACGAGGTGTCCACCGCCCTGGCCCTGTTTCCGCTGACGACGGTGCTCGTCCCGGGGTTGGTCATGCCACTCCACATCTTCGAACCCCGGTACCGCAGCCTGATGGAAGACCTCCTACTCCTCGACGAGGCGGAACGTGTCTTCGGCATCACGTCGGTCCGGCCAGGCCGCAGCCCCGAGCAGCAGGGACTCGACGCCCTCTACCCCGTGGGTGTCGAGGTGGTCGTGCGCTCGATGGAGCGCCTCGAGGACGGTCGATTCGACATCACCACCATTGGACGCCGCAGGTTCCACATCGACGAGGTGGACACCTCGATGCCGCTGATCCGAGCGGACGTCACGTTCCTGAACGACGACTCCCCGAGCGAGCGGGCACAGATCCTGGCCCGCGAGGTGGCTGAGGCCTTCGCCGTCTATCGCACCACCCTCGCAGAGCGCGTCGGTCAGGGTGATGAGTCGAGTCAGGAGATCCCCGATGATCCGACCGTGCTCAGCTTCCTCGTGACCGCCGCCCTCGTCGTTCCGCCCGATGAACGCAATGCACTTCTGTCGGCGCCGACCACTGATGAGCGACTAGTGCTCGCACACGCACTGCTCGCGCGCGAGACGACGTTCCTACGCGCCTTCGGCGCGGTCCCATCCGTGGACCTTGGGGATGCAGGTTCGGTCAACTGATGTCGACCCCCGCGATACGTCTGCTGACACAGCGCGGAATCGCCTTCGACCTCCACACCTACGAGCACGATCCGCGCGAGACGTCCTTCGGCACCGAAGCCGCCCGGAAACTCGACGTGGATGCGGCGCAGGTCTTCAAGACCATCATCTTCCTGCTCGACGCACGTCACCCGGTTGCCGCGATCGTCCCGGTGACCGGGATGGTCGACGCCAAGGCACTTGCCCGAGCCCTTGATGTGAAGCGCGTCGATGACTGTCCCGTCGCTGCCGCCGAGCGGCTCACCGGTTACGTGGCCGGAGGGATCAGTCCCTTCGGGCACAAAACTCAATCGAGAACCGTCCTCGACGATTCGGCCATCGCATTCGCACAGATCTACGTAAGTGGTGGGCGGCGCGGTCTCGAGATCCGACTCGCGCCGGTCGACCTCGTCGCTGTCACCGGGGCTTTGACCGCCCAGATCGCACAGTCCAGCGCGCGTGCATGACATCCGCCAGCGCCAGGATCGTCACCACCGCAGCCGCACCCAGGGCCCAGGTGAGATACGCCGCGGGGAGGGTCACCTGGAGGGGCCCGTCGACCACCATCTCCGTCTCCGTGGTGGCGACGAGTCCTGCGATGTCGACTGAACCGAGTCGTGACCCGACCCACCACATTGCCGACGTACCCACCGCGGACGCGAGGAGAGCGGCTGCGAGCACCGAAAGCAGGTGTTCCCGCCGCATTCGCGCAAGGCCGATCGTCACTGCGACCCCTGCGGCCAGTCCGAGGAGAGCGAACACGACGTCGGAGGCTGCATAACCCTCGGGCTGGAACCCCTGCGGCACCGAACCCTCGGGGCGGATGACGAGGGGCACGCGCGGGACAAGACGCCACCACAGCACCCCGAGACTCGCTCCGACCACCAGCCCGAAGACCAGGCCGGCGGCCACCACATAGGTGGCGCGCCGTTGCACGCTCATGAGGCCAGGGCTCGCCGGATGTCCGCTTCCATCGTTGCGGGAGATGTATTCGGCGCGTACCTCTTCACCGAGCGCCCATCGGGTGAGACCAGGAACTTGGTGAAGTTCCACTTGATTGAGGATCCGAGCACCCCACCTGCTCGCGACTTCAGATACCGGAATATCGGGTGTGCCTTAGGGCCATTCACGTCGACCTTCGTCGAGAGCGGGAAGGTCACCCCGTACGTGCGCGAGCAGAAGGAAGCGATGGCCTCGTCATCACCCGGCTCCTGATGCGCAAATTGGTCGCAGGGAAAGCCGATGACGGTCAGACCTTGGTCCTTGAACTCGTCGTACAACTTCTGCAAACCCTCGTACTGCGGTGTGAATCCGCACCTGCTCGCGGTGTTGACAACCAGGATCGGGCGACCTGCGAACTCCTGCAGGTCCACCTCCTCGCCATCGTTGCGAGTGAACGTCAGGTCGAAGACGGTGTCGTCTGTGGCTGCCATGGCTCGATTCTGCCCGGCCCTATCCGGACAGGCACCCCGGGCCGAGCAGGGCCTTGAGGTCCGCGAACAGCGAGGGGCTCGGCGTCACGCGCAGGGCATCGTCGAGGCGAAGGACAGTTGTGCGGGCACCCCCGGTAAGGAGGAGGTGGACCTCGGTAGCCCCGGGATGGTCCGCGAGGACCTCCTTGAGCCGATTCACCATCGGGGGGACACACCGCGACGCCGCCATGAATACGCGCACTGGACCCACGGGGGCGTCGCTGACGTCGAGGGGCGAGACTTCCAAGGCCACGGTGCGCAGACCATCGTCATCGTCGTCTATGCGAACCCGACATAGCAGGACCGCGTCCTCGACCAGGTGCACCCCAGCTGCCGCATACGTCTGCGGGAACACCATGACATCGAGCGAACCCTCGAGATCCTCGAGCGTAACGATCGCCCAGGCCGAACCCTTCTTGGTCGTCTTGCGTTGCACTGAGGTGACCAAGCCACCGATCGTGACGATCAAGTCCGCGCGCTCGTCCATCAGGATCGAGGCGATGCTGCGCTCGGTGGACATGGCGAGCAGGGTCTCGAGCCCGTTGAGCGGATGATCGGAGACATAGAGCCCGAGCATCTCCCGCTCGTGGGCGAGCAAGGTGGCCTTATCCCACTCCCCGAGCGGGATCTCCACGATGTCGCCGACGGCGGCTTCCTCGCTCGACCCGAGTCCGCCAAAGAGGTCGAACTGGCCGATCGCCTCGGCACGCTTGATCTCGATCGCGGAATCGATCACGTGCTCGTGCACCGAGATGAGCCCACGTCGGGTATGGCCGAGCGCATCAAAGGCCCCCGCCTTGATGAGCGACTCCACGGTTCGCTTGTTGCACACCGAGGAATCAACCTTCGCGATAAAATCCCCGAAGTCTTGGAAGCGTCCTTCACGCCGACGCGTGGCGACGATGGATTCGACAACGTTGGCTCCGACGTTGCGCACCGCGGACAATCCGAAGCGGACATCACTCCCGGACGGAGTGAACTCAGCATCGGAGTCGTTAACGTCGGGAGGGAGCACCTTGATCCCCATCCGACGGCACTCGTTGAGATACACCGCGGACTTGTCCTTGTCGTCCTTGACGGAGGACAGCAGCGCAGCCATGTACTCCGCCGGATAATTCGCTTTGAGATATGCGGTCCAGTACGACAACATGCCGTACCCCGCCGTGTGCGCCTTGTTGAAAGCGTAGTCCGAGAAGGGAACGAGGATCTCCCAGAGGGTTTCGATCGCCGCCTCGGAATAACCGCGCTCCCGCATGCCGTCGCGGAAGGGGACGAACTCCTTCTTCAGGACCTCCTTCTTCTTCTTGCCCATGGCGCGTCGCAGGAGGTCCGCTTTGCCAAGTGAATACCCCGCGACCTTCTGCGCGATCGCCATGACCTGCTCCTGGTAGACGATCAACCCGTATGTGTCGCCCAGGATCTCCGCGAGCGGCTCTTCCAACTCCGGGTGGATCGGGACGACGGGTTTGCGCCCGTTCTTCCGGTCGGCGTATTCGTTGTGGGCATTCGCCCCCATCGGTCCAGGGCGATAGAGGGCAAGGACCGCCGAGATGTCCTCGAAGGAGTCCGGTTGCATCGACCGCAGGAGTGACCGCATCGGCCCACCGTCGAGTTGGAAGACGCCGAGGGTGTCGCCCCGGGCAAGTAACGCGTACGTCGGGGTGTCGTCGAGGGTCAAGTCCTCCAAGACCAGGGTGGTCCCCGAGGCTTCGATGTGTCGGAGGCAGTCGTCGAGCACCGTCAAGTTGCGCAGGCCGAGGAAGTCCATCTTCAGCAGGCCCAGGGCTTCACAGGCACCCATGTCGAACTGCGTGATGACGGCGCCGTCCTGCTCACGCCGCCACACCGGGATGACGTCGAGGAGGGGTTCGCGGCACAGGATCACTCCGGCTGCGTGCACCCCGGGTTGGCGCTTGAGGCCCTCCAGTCCGCGGGCAGTGTCGATGACAGCACGGGCATCGCTATCGGATTCGTAGAGCGCCCGGAACTCAGCAGCTTCGCCGTAACGGCCATCGGTGGGGTCGAACACACCGGCGAGCGAGATGTCCTTGCCCATGACCGACGGCGGCATCGATTTTGTGATCTTGTCGCCTAGGGCATACGGCTTGCCCAGCACCCGCGCACTGTCCTTGATCGCGGCCTTGGCTTTGATGGATCCGTAGGTGACGATCTGCGCAACTCGCTCCTCGCCGTACTTCTCGGTGGCGTAGCGGATCATGTCCCCTCGACGACGCTCATCGAAATCGATGTCGATGTCCGGCATGGAGATGCGCTCGGGATTGAGGAACCGCTCGAAAAGGAGCCCGTGCGCGATCGGATCGAGGTCGGTGATGCCGAGTGCGTAGGCGATCATCGCCCCCGCGGCGGAACCACGCCCGGGGCCCACGCGGATGCCGTTCTCCTTGGCGTAGCGCACCAGGTCCGCGACGACGAGGAAGTAGCCCGGGAACCCCATCTGTGCGACGACACCGACTTCGTAGTTCGCCTGCTGCTGCACGTGATCGGGAACTGGGTTTCCATAACGGCGGACCAGTCCGCGTTGGACCTCTGCGACTAGCCAGGAGTCCTCCGACTCCCCTGCCGGCACTGGGAACCGCGGGAGGAGATTGGCTCCTTCCGCGAAAGACACCTCACAGCGTTCTGCGATGAGCAGTGTCGAATCGCACGCCTCCGGGAGTTCCTTCCACACAGCACGCATCTCACCTGCGGTCTTGACGTAGAAGTCACGGGCATCGAATCGGAACCTGCGCGGATCATCCATGGTCGTGCGCGTACCGATGCAGAGGAGGACATCGTGGGTTTCCGCATCGCCGGCGTGCACGTAATGGACATCGTTCGTGGCGACGAGCGGGAGGTTCAGCTCGCGCGCGATACGCAGCAGGTCCTCGCGGAACCGCCGTTCGATGCCGAGTCCGTGATCCATCAACTCGCAGAAGTAATTGCCCGGGCCGAGGATGTCGCGCATGTCGGCGGCGGCGGCGCGCGCCTTGTCGAACTCACCCGCCTGGAGCCACCTGTTCACCTCACCACTCGGGCATCCGGTTGTTCCGATCAACCCTCCGGCGTAGCGCTCCATCAGGTCCCGGTCGAACCGCGGCTTGTGGTACTGCCCCTCCAGGCTCGCAAGTGAGGACAGGCGGAAGAGGTTGTGCATACCCTCGGTGGACTCCGCCCACAGTGTCATGTGGGTGTAGCTGAATTTCCCGCGACCCGCCCCCGGATCTTCGGGAGTGCCCTCGTCGAATCCTCCGCCGAAATCGAAAGGTCGGCGCTCGAATCGTCCCTGCGGCGCGTAGTAACCCTCGAGTCCGATGATCGGTTTCACCCCGGCAGCGTGTGCGGCCTTGTAGAAGTCGTAGGCGCCATACAGGTTGCCGTGATCGGTCATCGCGATCGCAGGCATTCCCATGTCCGCCGCCTGCTGCATCAGATCCGGCAGTCGCGCAGCGCCGTCGAGCATCGAGTACTCGGTGTGCACGTGGAGGTGGACGAAGTCCCCGTCGGACGTACTCACAGGATTCCCCCGGGGTGGTGACCGAGGCATGGGGGCATTGGCCAACCCTATGTCGGGTTCGGAGCCCCCACCCGGAGACGCTCCAGGGCGATCGCGAGATCCGGCGGGTAGTCGCTGTGGATCTCGACGCGCTCCCCCGTTCCCGGGTGATCGAAGGCGAGTCGGGTCGCGTGCAGCCACTGTCTCGTCAGTCCCAGACGCCTCGCCAGTGTCGGGTCTGCTCCATACGTGAGGTCTCCGACGCAGGGGTGACGCATCGCGGACATATGGACGCGGATCTGGTGTGTGCGTCCTGTCTCGAGGTGCACATCGACCAGGCTGGCGTGCGGGAACGCTTCGAGCGTCGAGTAGTGCGTGACGCTCGGTCGACCATCCGAGACCACGGCGAAGCGATAATCGGCCTGCGGGTGACGCCCGACGGGTGCGTCGATCGTGCCGGCGAGCGGGTCCAAGTGCCCCTGCACCACCGCGTGGTACTCCTTGTCCACCGTACGTTCCCGGAACTGGTGCTTGAGGCCTGTGTACGCCCGGGCACTCTTCGCCACCACCATCAACCCGCTGGTGCCTACGTCGAGTCGGTGCACGACACCCTGGCGCTCTGCGGCCCCGAGACCACTGACCGAATACCCGGCCGCCGCGAGGCTGCCGATCACGGTGGGACCGGACCAGCCGGGACTCGGGTGCGCGGCTACGCCCACCGGCTTGTCAACGATGATGATGTCATCGTCGTCGTAGACGACCCGGAGATCGGCGATCGGTTCGGGTGCGCGCTCGACCTCCGGAGTATCGACTCCGATCACACCACCCTCGGGAAGGCGATCGGACTTGCCCGCCCGGACTCCATTGACAGTGACCGCCCCGGAATCCACCAGGGCTGCCGCCTTCGTCCGGGTCAGTCCGAGCATGCGCGTCAGCGCGACATCCATGCGCTCGCCCACCAACCCTTCCGGGATGGGAAGTTCGCGCTCAGCCACCAGACCCCGCTCGCCCGCCGAGTGGTACCCCGCGCCACGACAGGATCACCATGGCGATCGCGCAACACACGACAAAGGAATCGGCGACGTTGAAGATGGGCCAGTACGGCACCTGGATGAAGTCCACCACGAAACCTCGCCCGACCCCGGGTGCACGGAAGAGTCGATCGATGAGGTTACCGACGGCACCGCCCAGCAACCCGCCGAGCGCAATGGCCCAGGCGACGCTCCCAAGTTGCCGGGACACTCGGATGATGACGACCACGACAACGCAGGCGATCAGGGTGAAGACCCAGGTGTAGCCCGTTCCGAGACTGAAGGCCGCCCCCGTGTTCTCGGCGTAGGTGAAGCGAAGCAGGGAGCCGAGCACTTCGATCGGCCCTTCGCCGGCGAGGATCCGAGGAAGGAGCACCTGTTGCGCCCAGAACTTGGTGAGTTGGTCGAAGACGATCACCCCGAATGCCACTTCGAAGACGAGTCCGACCGTGCGCCGCGCGGGAACGACCGTGCTGCTCTCACTCACGCCTTGACTCTACGGGCCCCGAGTCTTCGGGCACCCGACAGCGACTTCGCCGTCAGAAGCGTTCTTCCGCCTCCTTGCAGCTGAGACACAGAGTGGCCCGCGGAAAGGCCTGGAGTCGGTACTTGCCCACCGCGCGACCACAGCCCTCGCACACGCCGTAGGAGCCATCCGAGAGGCGCGCGAGCGCATGGTCGACCTGCAGCAGCATGTCCCGCGCGTTGTTCGCGAGTGACATCTCGTGCTCCCGCTCGAAAGTCTTGCTCCCCGCGTCGGCCTGATCGTCGCCGGCACCCTCACCGGAATCGCGAATGAGATCGGCCAAGCCCGCCTCGGCGCTGTCGATCTCCTCAAGGAGCCGCACGCGCTCGGACTGCAGGGCGCTGCGCACCGTGGCCAACTCCTCCTTACTCCACGGGCTCTCGTCCTCCCGGACCACCGGCCGCTTCTTCTTCACCACGACCTTCGTGGCAGGCACAGCCTTCTTCGCGGGAACCGCCTTCGTGGCCGGGGCGGCCTTCTTCGCTGGCGTGGCCTTCTTGACCGGGGCGGCCTTCTTTACCGGCGCGGACTTCTTCGCCGGGGCAGCCTTCTTCGCTGGCGTGGCCTTCTTGACCGGGGCAGCCTTCTTTACCGGCGCGGACTTCTTCGCTGGCGCGGACTTCTTGACCGGGGCAGCCTTCTTCGCTGGCGCGGACTTCTTGACCGGGGCAGCCTTCTTCACGGGGGTGGCCTTCTTCACCGGGGCAGGCTTCTTGGCCGTTGGCATACCTCCCCCTCCCAACGGACTCGCGGTGCGCGCGATGGTAGACGCCTTCGGCAACTCCGCGCACTTCCCCCGCCGAGATCAGCGGGGACACGGATATCCTGCAGAGGCGCCCACCTCCCGGAGGAAGAGATGTACAGGTCCGTGCCTGCGCAGATCGATCTGCCGGCCATGGAACGCGACATTCTCGACATGTGGGACCGGGAAGGGACCTTCGCCGAGTCGGTCGCGCAGACCGCAGATCGACCGCTGTGGACCTTCTATGAGGGTCCCCCCACAGCCAACGGGACTCCGGGAACCCACCACGTGGAGGCTCGCGCCTTCAAGGACGTCTTCCCGCGCTACCGGACGATGAAGGGCTATCACGTCCCACGCCGTGCTGGCTGGGATTGCCACGGACTTCCCGTGGAGTTGGCGGTGGAGCGCGAGTTGGGGTTCACCGGCAAGGGTAATATCGAGTCCTACGGTGTCGAGGAGTTCAACGCTCGATGCCGGGAGTCGGTGCTCCGCCACGTCGACGAATTCACCCAGATGACCCGACGCATGGGCTACTGGGTCGACTTCGATCACGCCTACTGGACGATGGATCCCGAGTACATCGAGAGCGTGTGGTGGTCATTGGCGGAGATCTTCCGCGCGGGACTACTCGTCCAGGATCACCGCGTCGCCCCCTACTGCCCGCGATGCGGAACCGGGCTATCCGACCACGAACTCGCGCAGGGCTACGAGACCGTGATCGATCCCTCCGTGTATGTGAAGTTCCCCGTCACAGCGCCGGAGTGGACGGATCGCTACCCGAATCTCTCGCTCCTCGTGTGGACCACGACGCCCTGGACACTCGTGTCGAATACCGCGGTAGCAGCCAAACCCGATGCGACGTATGCCGTCGTGCGGTCGGGCGACGAACACGTTCTCGTTGCGGAGGAACTCGTGGGTGCGGCCGTGGGACCGGACGCGGACGTCATCGCCACGCTCCCCGGACGCGAACTCGAGCACCTCACCTACCGACGTCCCTTCGACATGGTGGATATCCCCGAGGCGCACTTCGTCGTGCTCGCCGACTACGTCACGACCGACGACGGAACCGGACTCGTCCATCAAGCACCGGCCTTCGGTGCCGACGATCTCGCGACGTGCCGCGCGTATGGATTACCCGTGGTCAACCCGATCAGCCCGGACGGGCACTTTTCCCCCGACGTGGAGATGGTGGGGGGTGAGTTCTTCAAGAAGGCGGACGACACCCTCGTCGACTCTCTCTCGACCCGAGGACTGTTGTGGCGTCGTGAGCCATACGAGCACAGCTACCCGCACTGTTGGCGCTGTCACACACCACTCATGTATTACGCCCAACCGTCCTGGTACATCAAGACGACGCAGATCAAGGATGCTCTCCTCGAACAGAACGCCCGAACCAACTGGTACCCCGAGACCATTAAGAACGGTCGTTACGGCGATTGGCTGAACAACAACGTCGACTGGGCGCTGTCCCGCAATCGCTACTGGGGTACCCCGCTCCCCATTTGGCGGTGTGAGCAGGGCCACCTCACGCCGGTCGGCTCCCGCGCGGAGCTGGGTCGTCTCGCCGGTCGTGACCTCGCGCACCTCGATCCCCACCGCCCCTTCGTCGACGAGGTCGTCATCCCCTGCCCCGAGTGCGAGGGGAGGGCGCGACGGGTTCCCGAAGTCATCGACTGCTGGTACGACTCCGGATCGATGCCCTTCGCGGCCGTCGGATACCCCCACCGCGATGGGATCGACTTCCAAGCCCAGTACCCAGCGGACTTCATCTGCGAGGCCATCGACCAGACGCGCGGTTGGTTTTACACCCTGATGGCGATCGGGACCCTGGTCTTCGACCGCTCGTCCTATAAGAACGTGGTCTGTCTCGGGCACATCCTCGATGAGGACGGCCGGAAGATGAGCAAGCACCTCGGAAACGTCCTCGAGCCGATCGGCCTCATGGATGAGCATGGGGCCGACGCCGTCCGCTGGTTCATGCTGGCTAGCGGGTCACCATGGCAGGCCCGACGTCTGGGCCACGCGGCGATCGCCGACGTCGTCCGCAAGACACTGCTCACCTACTGGAACACCGTCTCCTTCCTCTCCCTCTACGCTCGCGCCGCCGACTGGGACGCAGCCGCGCCAGCTCCCCCGGATTCCGAGCGCACCGTCATGGACCGGTGGGTTTTGGCCGAATCCGAGCGCGTGGGCCGCGAGGTCGATGAGGCGTTGGAGAACTTCGACACGGCCCGCGGTGGCCGGCTGCTCGCCGCCTTCGTCGACGATCTCTCAAATTGGTACGTCCGGCGTAGTCGGCGTCGATTCTGGGACGGTGACCCGGCAGCTCTTGCGACGCTTCACGAAGCCCTCCGAACGGTGACCCTGTGCATGGCGCCGTTCACCCCCTTCATCACAGAACGCGTCTGGCAGGACCTCTTCCGCGACTCGGAACCGGGTGCGCCACGTTCGGTCCATCTCGCATCGTGGCCGTTACGCCGTGACGATCGCCTCGACCCCACTCTCGCGGCCAACATGCGGACGGTGCGGCGCATTGTCGAATTGGGGCGCTCCGCACGCGCGGAGAGCGGTGTGAAGACACGTCAACCGCTCGCGCGCGCCCTGGTCTCCTCCGGCGAGTGGTCGTCGCTTCCCCCGGACCTACGAGCGGAGGTCGCTTCGGAACTCAATGTCATGGCCGTCGACTCACGAGACGACTCGGGTGACCTTGTTGACGTCCAGGTCAAGGCGAACTTCCGCTCCCTGGGTCAACGCTTTGCCGCAGACACCCCGTCCGTGGCCACGGCCATCGCCCAGGCCGATCCCCACGATCTCGTCCGAACCCTCCGGATCGCAGGGACGGCCACCGTCAGCGTCCCGGCGATGGGCGACGTCGGTGTCTCGAGCGACGACGTGGTGGTGACGGAGACTCCTCGGCAAGGTTGGTCCGTCGCGTCCGATGCGGGTGAAAGCGTCGCATTGGATCTGACGATCTCCGACGACCTTCGACGCGCGGGACTAGCCCGCGAGCTCGTGCGCATGATTCAGGAGGGTCGCAAGAACGCCGGTCTTGAGATCACGGACCGGATCCACCTGTGGTGGTCCTCCTCGGATTCGGATCTGCGCGAGGTGTGGATGCGACACGGGGATGAGATCGCCGCGGAGGTCCTCGCGGTTTCCGTCACCGACGCACCGGCACCCGGCGGATCCCACGGCATCGAGACCGAGCTCCCGATGCTGCTCTCATTGAGCCGACGCTGAGGGACCGTCGTCTAGTAGCCGCAATTGTTCCCGCAGGATCGCGCGCAACTGTTCCCGTTTGGCTTCTATGTCCGCCACCGCGCCGCGCGGAATCGGGATGGTGTCGTGGCTCCGAGCAGCCGACTCAGCTTCCCGGGCATCAAGTCGTCTTTGCACTTGCTCCGTCTGCGCCTTCCACACTCCGATGGAGTCGTCTGCCCGCTGCAACTGTTCCTGAAGGTGGGTGATCGTCGAGGCAACCTGATCGAGGAAGTCATCGACCTCCTTCATGCGGTAGCCGGGCTTGATTCGACTTGTGTGGAATCGCACGGCGTGAACGTCGTCCGGTGTCAGGCCCATGAAACGATCCCTTCTAAAGCATCAGGGCGACATTGATAAGGAGTTGGACGCCGATAATCAGGATGAGGAAGGCGAGGTCGAAGCTGACACTTCCCAAACGCAGCGGCGGAACGAATCTGCGAATCGCCTTGATCGGGGGGTCGGTAATCGTGAAGATTCCCTCGGCAAGAACGAGAAGTGGTCCCCTCGGCTGCCAGTTGCGCGCGAAGATCGTGATGAAGTCGAAGATGAGGCGTCCGATAAGCACGAGCCAATAGAGCCACAAAATCGTGGCGAGTACTTGACCGACGATGCTCATGTCGTGTCCCCTTCAACCTCGGCGTGATCAGCTTTGATTGAAGAATCCGTCCTCCTGGACCTGTGCCCTCGCCTGGTCCCCGACATCAACATTCGCCGGCGAGAGGAGGAAGACCTTGTTGGTTATCCTCTCGATGGTCCCGCGCAAGCCGAACACCAACCCTGCAGCGAAATCGATCACCCGCTTGGCGTCGGCGTCATCCATGTCCCCGAGATTCATGATCACCGGCACCCCATCGCGAAAGTCCTCGCCGATGCGCCGTGCGTCGTTGTACGAGCGTGGATGGACCGTCTCGATCCGAGAGAAGTCCAGGGGTGCTCGGCGCTCCACCACCGGTGCCTCCTGCCCCCGCACGGTGCGGACGGATCGGGGCTCGTGAATGGCTCGGACCGTCGTCGAGGTGTACTCCTCGTCCACATACTGCGGGGCGAAACCACGTCGTGAGGCGCGCTGACGAGTCGGCACGGGTTCGTAGTCGTCGAACTCGTCTTGGGGCTCCGCCTCGACGAGGCCGAGGTAGACGGCCATTTTGTGCATCGCCCCTGCCACGGTGTCCCTCCCGTTCCAATAGTCACATGTAACGCTACTGCAACGTGGGACGTCTTCCCAGCACCGCGCTCCCCACCCGCACATGTGTCGCGCCATGGGCGATGGCGGCCTCGAGGTCGTCGCTCATACCCGCCGAGAGGACGGTCGCCCCGGGAATGACCTCCCGCACCTCGGCGGCGATTCGAGCAAGCCTGGCGAAAGCCTCCTCGGGCTCACCCGGGTGGGGTGCCACTCCCATGACCCCCCGCACCTGGAGACCGGTCACAGCCGCGACATGGTCACACAGGGCGCGAACATCCTCGGGGGCACAACCCCCACGCTCGGCACGCACCGGCTGGTCCAGGTTGACCTGCAGCAGGACGTCTCGCTCCGCTCCATAGGCGACGGCGCTCCTCCCCACGGCGTCTGCGAGCTCCGGGCGATCGATTGTCTCGATGACGTCGGCCCACCTCACCACGGCCGCGGCCTTATTGCGCTGGAGTTGACCGATCATGTGCCAGCTCAGTCCCAGATCCGCACACTCCGCGAACTTCGATGCTGCCTCCTGGTGCCGGTTCTCCCCCACGTCTCGGACTCCGAGCTCGGCCAGGATCCGGACATCGGACGCCGGATACGTCTTCGTCACCACGACGAGGGTGACGTCGTCCGGGCGATGAGCGGAGGCGCAGGCGCGAGAAATACGTTCACGGACACCGGCAAGTCCCTGCTCGATCTCCGTCCTCCTCGTCACGAGCCCATCCTCGTCGACCCCCACCAGAGAAGCAGGCCATGTCTGCCGGTCGGATCATCCCGACGATGAGAGAACAGATTCTGTGATTCCCGGGTGCACATCGAGCGGTCCTGCACCTCAACCCCCTCGCCCAGAAGAATCTGCACCACTCCCGCACGGAGATCGACGTGCGAATCATCCGGAGCCGCTGCATCGCACACTCCTCGCACAGCGGCAGCACACTCCGATCCCACGTGGTAGCAGGCGCCACAAATCACCGGACCGATGATCGCGGTGATCGGACCGGATGTCCGCGCACGAACTGCAGTGATCGTGGCCGGGATTACCCCGGCGACCAGACCACGCCAGCCGCAGTGCACGACTCCGATGACTCCGGGCGCCGCGATCCCGATCAGCGCACAATCGGCTCCGAGCGCAACGAGGGCGAGATTCGTGGACTCCGTGAGGAGCGCGTCCGCTTCGGGGATTCCATACGACGAGTCGACCCACTCGACGTCCGCTCCGTGCACCGCGCGAACGAAAGCCGCTCCCGCCGTCCCCGCGAAACTGCGGATGAGTTCACGATTCGCCTGCACCGACGCCGGATCGTCTCCCACGTGATCAGCGAGATTCAATTCCGCGAAGCGTCCCGTGCTCACTCCCCCGAAACGACCGGTGACCGCCCAGTTCACTGGACGGTCACCAGGTGCCAGCGGAGGGATGGTCCCACTGGCAAGGGGAAGACTCACGCGAAAGTGCTACTTCAGGAAGTCTGGGACATCGAGGTCGTCCTCGGTGCTGTCGAAGATCACCGAGCGCGGCTTGGAAATCGGACCGGTGGCAGTTCCCACCACCGGGATCTCGCCCGTTCCCTCCGAAGCGACGCGACGAGCGGCCTTGCGAGCTGGGGGCTCTCCACCGTCGAAGCCGGCCGCGATCACCGTGACCCGGACCTCGTCACCCAAGGTGTCGTCGATCACGGCGCCGAAGATGATGTTGGCATCGGGATGGGCAGCGTCGCTCACCAGGCGGGCAGCCTCATTGATCTCGAACAGACCGAGATCACTTCCACCGGAGACCGACAGGAGTACTCCGTGGGCGCCGTCGATGCCCGCCTCCAACAGCGGGCTGGAGATGGCCTTCTCGGCGGCCTGGACTGCCCGGTCCTCGCCACGCGCCGAACCGATTCCCATCAAGGCCGAGCCCGCCCCGAGCATGACGCTCTTCACGTCCGCGAAGTCCAGATTGATCAGACCGGGTGTGGTGATCAGGTCCGTGATTCCCGACACGCCCTGCAGCAGGACATGATCCGCCTGACGGAAAGCGTCAACGACACTGATTTCTCGATCTGCAAGCGACAGCAGCCGGTCATTCGGGATGACGATCAGGGTGTCGACCTCGGCTCGCAGGTCCTCAACTCCGTTGTCCGCCTGGCTGGCGCGCCGACGACCCTCGAACCCGAACGGGCGGGTCACGACGCCGATGGTGAGCGCACCCAGCGAGCGCGCGACGCGCGCGACGATCGGCGCACCTCCGGTGCCGGTACCACCGCCCTCACCGGCGGTCACGAAGACCATGTCTGCGCCACTCAGCACCTCCTCGATCTCGTCGAGGTGGTCCTCGGCAGCCTTGCGGCCGACCTCGGGATTCGCGCCCGCACCCAGTCCGCGGGTCAACTCACGGCCGATGTCGAGCTTCACGTCGGCGTCGCTCATCAAGAGTGCCTGTGCGTCGGTGTTGATGGCGATGAACTCCACGCCCTTCAGCCCGACCTCGATCATGCGGTTCACGGCATTGACGCCACCACCGCCAATTCCGACGACTTTGATGACGGCCAAATAGTTCTGGGGAGCGGCCACGGTGCGCTCGTCCTTTCGTCCACGCCAGCGAGAGGGGGCTCGCCAACTCCAGTGGTACTGACCCTCAACCTCAACTCGAGGCTGAGAAAAGTCGTGATCAGGACCGGCCGGAGGGTAGGGGGTCATCCGCCGAAAGTGCAAGGCCAGGGGGTGTCGAATCCTTGGAAATCGGGAAAAATCTTTAAAAATTCACTGCAAATGGTGACAACTCTCAAGGAGAACTCGAAACCTCGTCCTTCTGGGACCCCCGTGTACGTGGATTCTCGTCCAGGGTGGTCGGCAACTGCGGTGCGCTGACGTCGTACAACCGGGCACGCCGCGGCAGTAGGGCGAGGAGAACCTGGGACTTGAACTCCAGCTCCTGGGCGCTCCCCCAGCGCACGATCGAGCCCGACTTCAAGTGCAGTCGCACGTCGTCGCGGGTGCTGGCAGCCACACGGGTCACCCGGCCCTTGATTTCCGGCGGAAGCGCTTGGAGTACCTCGACGCTGGCCAACAATGCGGGGCCCTCTGCGGTGACGACGATGAGATTCTCGGGGAGTTCGGCCTGTGGAGCAAAGACGACCCCGTCCGCATCGACCCCCTGCGCACCACCCTCACTCATCTTTCGAGCCACGGGCTCACGCTCGGTGACCGCGATAACGATCTCGTTCGGCCAGCCTCGACGCACGTCCACGGACTTCACCCACGGGATCTCCCCGACACGCTGTTGGACCGAGATCGTGTCGACTCGGGCGATCGGGGTCCCGACGTCGATCGCAGCCGACGCGAGTACCTCCTGTGTACGCCCCGTTCCGATCGCGCGAATCCGCTCGACGTCGAGCCACGTGGAAAACCAGACCGCGAAAACCGCACCGAAAGCAACCAGGGCAACGAGGAGTAGGGCGATGAACGTGGTGAGGCGTTTGCGTGTCACGCGGAGTCCGACCCCCGCAAGAGCTCGAGTACCTCGATCGCGAGCATCCCGATATCCCCAGCCCCCAGGGTCATCACGATGTCTCCCGGCCGCGCGCGGGAGACGAGGTGGGCAGCAACCGCGGACCAGGATGGCTCGAAGATCACGCAACTCGGGTCCAGCGGCACGTGGGTCGCCATGGTCTGACCACTCGCGCCTGGGATCGGGGTCTCCCCGGGGGCGAACACCTCGAGGACGACAACGACATCGGCAAGTCCGAGCGCCTCGCCGAACTCCCGCACGAACATCGCGGTCCGGTAGTAGTGGTGAGCCTGGAAGGCAACGATGATCCGACCAGATCCGACGACCTCGCGCGCAGCACGCAGGGTGGCCGCGATCTCCGTCGGATGGTGCGCGTAGTCGTCGAAGACACGAACGCCGGCTGCAGATCCGCGATAGTCGAACCGCCGACGTGTTCCGGAGAAGGTGGTGATTCCCTCAAGAACCTCCCCCGCCGAACACCCGAGTCCTAGGCAGACTGCGATAGCCCCCAGCGCGTTCAGGGCGTTATGTCGACCGGGGACGGCCAGGGAAACATGCCCCAACCGGACCCCGTTGTGAACGACATCGAAACTCCAGCCACCATCACCGGGAGACGGGTCCACCATGCGGAAGTCGGCCTCTGCGGCGGTTCCATACGTGCGAACCACCTGACCAGCCGCGCGACACGACCCTGCCAACCGGTGGGCTCCTGGATCATCGCCGCAGAGCACGACGAACCCCCCTCGTGAGCAGATGCCGCCCACGAAATCCTCGAAGGCCCGCTCGAGGGCCGCGAAGTCACCCCAGTAGTTCAGGTGATCCGGCTCGATATTCGTGATGATCCCAGCCGTCGCCGGAAGCGCCAGGAAGGACCCATCACTCTCGTCGGCCTCGGCCACGAACGTGGTTCCGCTCCCCTGGTGTGCGTTGGCCCCCGTCTCGTTGAGTTCGCTACCGATGACGAAGGTCGGATCGAGTCCGCAGTGCTGTAGGACCACGGTGATCATGGATGTGGTGGTGGTCTTGCCGTGCGTTCCTGCAACCGCGACGCCGTCGTAGCCGGCCATCAACGCGGCCAGAGTGTCTGCACGGGACATCACCTGTACCCCCGCGTCGCGCGCGGCGACGACCTCGGGGTTGTCCCCGGGTATCGCGGTGGAAAGGATCAACGAATCGACTCCATCGAGATGATGCGCGTTGTGGCCGATGTCCGATCGAACTCCCAGGACGCGCAAAGCGCTGAGTCGCCGGGAATCTTTTGCATCGCATCCAGAGACATCGATCCCGCGAGCCACGAGGATCCTGGCGATACCCGACATCCCCGCCCCACCGAGTCCCATGATGTGGACGCGTCCGAGGCTTCCCGTCTGGGATTCACTCACGGTGTCCGACCACCTTCGACGATGTCGATGACCCACTCGGCCATCACCCGATCGGCATCGCGCACGCCCTGAGCATGGGCCCGCGTGGCCATGCAGAGAAGACGCTGCTCATCCCGCAGCAGCGAACCGACCTGCTCCGTAAGCCATTCTGGAGTGACATCACGATCGCGGATCAACACTCCACCCCCCACCCGCACGACGGGAAGCGCATTCAATTCCTGCTCACCATTACCGACGGGCAAAGGCACGTAAATCGCCGGAAGTCCCACCGCAGCGACCTCTGCGCAGGTCATCGCACCCGCACGACAGATCACCAGGTCCGCAGCTGCGTAGGCCAAGTCCATGCGATCGGTGAAGGGCAGCGGCACGTACCCGGGCCGGGCGGAGGGCGCGGTGTTCGCGGAACCGTAGATGTGGATCACGTTGATCCCCCTCGCGATCCACGCATCCAGACACTCCGCGACGAGTTCGTTGAGTCGACGTGCGCCCTGGCTGCCCCCGAAGATGAGCACCGTCGGCTTGCGCACACCCAATTCCTCTCTGGCCGTCGCGGCTCTCGCCTCGCGATCGAGTTCCCGAATGGATGTGCGCAACGGCATCCCCACGGCCCGCGCATGGGGAAGGTCGCCCGCACGCACCGCGGCCACATGACGCGTCAGTCGTGCGCCGAGACGGTTGGCCCATCCTGGACGGGCATTGGCCTCGTGGATGAGAAGGGGCACGTGCTCGCGCCACGCTGCCAAGTATGCCGGGGCCGATGCGTAGCCGCCGAAACCCACCACGGCGTCCACCCCTCCTTCGCGCAGAAGTCGGCGAGTGTCGCGCACGGACGTCATGAGGCTTCCGGGTAGGCGCAGCAGGCTCGGGTCGAGTCTCCGCGGGATAGGAGCGGAGGGCACGGTCACCAGCGGGTAACCGCGCGGGGGTACCAGTGATGTTTCGAGTCCTCGTTCGGACCCCAGGAATGTGACCGTACATCCGGGCCGGAGTTCGCGGAGAGTATCCGCCGTGTTCAACGCAGGTTCGATGTGCCCGGCAGTTCCGCCTGCAGCCATGACGACGTGCACGTGGTCACGTCACCTCTTCCGCAAGGCTTCGGCGGTCGATCGCCGACGAAGTGCGCGCCGGGCGCCTGGTTCATTGCGCGCGAATGCAAGGACCATGCCCAGTGCGGTGAGGGTTGGCACGAGCGAGGACCCTCCATAGGAGACGAGTGGAAGTGGTACGCCCGTGATCGGCATGAGTCCGAGCACGCCGCCCACGTTCACAACCGCCTGCACCACGATCCACGCCCCGACTCCCGCCGAGGCCAGGCGCACGAACGGATCCTGGGTCGATCGACTCAGCCGGAAGATCGCGAAGGCAAGCACCCCGAAGAGCAGCAAGACAGAGAGCGTTCCCACGAGTCCGAGTTCCTCCCCGATGACCGGGAAGATGAAATCAGTGTGTGCCTCCGGAAGAGATCCCCACTTCTCTCGACTGGCACCCAGGCCCACACCCCAGAGGCCACCGGTTCCCAGCGCGTACTGACCCTGGGTGATCTGCCATCCGTAGCCGAGGCGATCGGCCTCCGGGTTGAGCCACGAGGTGAAACGCTCCATGCGGTAGGGCGCCGCGAGCGACAGGAGGAACACAGCCAGGGCTCCAAGAGCTCCGAGGGCGAGGAAGAAGCGGATCGGCGTGCCTGCGGCAAAGAGCATGCCGGCCATGATCGCGGCCAACATCAGCGTGTTCCCGAAGTCCCCTTCCAGGAGCACGAGGAACATCATCACCGCGGCGACCGGTACCAGGGGGACGAGAAGCGTGTTCCAGGTGGGAATCGCATCCCTGTGACGCGTGAGAACGTCCGCTCCCCACACGATCAACGCGAGCTTCGCGAACTCGCTCGGCTGCAGTCGGAAAGGCCCGATGATGTCGATCCAGTTACGTTGTCCCGCGACTTCCACCCCAATGAAGAGCACGAGGATCAAGAGAGCCACAGAGCCAAGAAGGAGCGGCCACGCGAACGCCCGCCAGAACTCGATCGAGGTCCGCGCCGCGAAGTACATTGCGATGACGCCGGCCACCGCGAAGAGCGCCTGTCGCTGTACCAACGTGTACGGGGAACCGAAGACACGCACGCTCTCGATGCTGGATGCGGACAAAACCATGACCAAGCCCAGCCCCAAGAGGAGCAACGCCGTACCGATGATGAGGTAATACGTGCTGAGTGGATGACGCAGCCACGTCCCGAGACGGAAGAGGGCGGTGTTCGACGTGGGTGTCCGGGTGGTCATGCCCCGCCCCCTCGGGCGCGTACCGCTGCCGCGAAGAGATCCCCGCGTTCGGCGTAATCACGGAACATGTCCCAGGAGGCGCAGCCTGGAGCGAGCAGGACGGTGTCGCCCGGACGGGCGAGATCCATCGCACGATCCACCACCAGATCCATGGCACCAGTGTCCGTGCGATCCACCTCCACGATGGGGACCTCAGGCGCGTGTCGGCGCAGGGCGCTGGCGATGACCTCCCGATCGCGGCCCAGCAGGATGGCACCGCTCAGACGCGGTGCGATGCGCTGGACTAGATCGTCGAACTCCTGTCCCTTGGCGAGACCTCCGGCGATCCAGATCACCGAGGGGTACGCCGACACGGACGCAAGGGCCGCGTGGGCGTTGGTGGCCTTGGAGTCATCGATGAAGGTGACCCCGGACAAGGTTCCGACGGTGCTGATGCGATGCCCCGCGGGCACGAAAGCGCGAAGTCCATCGCGTACCGCTGTTGGCGGTACCCCGAATGCGCGTGCAAGCGCTGCTGCGGCGAGTGCGTTGGTGACGTTGTGCGGGGCTGCCGGGTGGACATCGACAACGGAGGCCAGTCCCTGCGCACGGTCCGCCCGATCCCCAATAAAGGCGCGGTCGACCAGGAGACCGTCGACCACGCCCAACATCCCCACCCGAGGGGTGCCTCCGGTGATTCCGATGGCCCGACAGCCTTCGTTCACATTCGCGTCTTCGACCATAGTTCGAGTCACGGGATCATCCACGTTGTACACCGCAGCAACCTGCGTGTTCTCGTACACACGCGCCTTCGCTTCACGATAGCGATCGAATCCACCGAAGTGATCTACGTGATCCTCGGCCAGATTGATACATACGGATGCAAACGGGCTCACCGAGGGGGCGAAGGGGAGCTGTGGTGCACCGACCTCGACCGCGATGACATCTAGGCGGTCGTGCATCACGACGTCGACGAGTGACGTGCCGATGTTCCCCGCGGCGGTCGAGGCAAGTCCCGCGGACGTAAGCATGCTGTCCAACATCAAAGTCGCAGTCGTCTTGCCATTGGTTCCCGTAACGCAGAGCCAGGGGGCGGCTGACCCCGGGTCACGTAGACGCCACGCGAGTTCCAGCTCCCCCCACACGGGAATCCCACGTGTCTGCGCAGCACGAATCCAGGCATGGTGGGGAGGCAAACCCGGAGACACGACAAGCACATCGCAGTCCCGAAGGTCGATGTCGGCGTCACTGGTCACGCCGAGACGGACATCGACGCCCAAGGCGTCGAGGATCCGTGCTTTCGCACGTACTCCCTCAGAATCGGATGAGTCGATGACCCGCACCGAGGCGCCCAGCTGCACCAGGGCGTCGGCGGCCGCGTAACCCGCAACGCCGAGGCCGGCTACACAGATCCGCCACTCGGACCACGTCGAGTCCCGGGCCGCCTTCGAGACATCGGTCACGCCCGGACCCATTCGGCGTAGAAGATGCCTAGGCCGGCACCGATGCACACCCCCTGAATGATCCAGAAGCGGACCACGATCTGGATTTCCGGCCAGCCCCGCATCTCGAAATGGTGATGCAGCGGTGCCATCCGAAAGACCCGACGCCCGGTGAGTTTGTAGGAGCCGACCTGAAGGATCACGGACACCGTGATGATGAGGAATAGACCCGCGAGGAGGGGAAGCAGCAACTCGGTCCGGGTCATGATCGCCAAGCCCGCAATGCCTCCACCAAGGGCGAGGGACCCGGTATCTCCCATGAAGATGCGCGCGGGTGCCGTGTTCCACCAGAGGAATCCGAAGCATGCGCCTGCCGCCGAGGCAGCAACGATCGCCAGGTCCAGGGGGTTCTGCGTGTTGTAACAGAATGGGGTGACGCCGAACGCGCAGTTCTGCCCGTATTGCCAGATGCTGAGGAGCACGTAGGCCAGAAAACTCATTACTGCCGCGCCCACCGCGAGGCCGTCAAGCCCGTCGCTGAGGTTGACACCGTTGGTCGTGGCAGTGATCAAGAACCAGACCCATACCAGGAAGAGCGCGAGGGGTAGGACCACAGGGGTGTCGCGTACGAACGAGATCGCCATCGATGCGGCGGTTTGCCCATCTGCATCCGGGAATTGAACGGAAAGGAAGGCGAACGTGAGCGCGACAATCGCCTGGCCGACGAGTTTGGTACGCGCTCGGAGGCCCGTGCTGCGCTGCTTGAAGATTTTCAGGTAATCATCAGCGAAGCCGACAACACCCAATCCGACTATCAGGAAGAGCACCAGCAGCCCTGACATCGCCACGGGTCGCAGCGTGAGCACGTGCGTCAGGAAGTAGCCCCCGAGAATGGCGACGATGATGGCGACCCCACCCATCGACGGCGTTCCTCGTTTGGAATCGTGATCCGGGTAGAGCTCGGTCTCGGTCGAAGTGCGGATCGCCTGGGCATACCCACGACGACCCAGGATCTTGATCAAGAGAGGTGTCCCGAAAAGGGCGATGAGAGTCGAGATGGTCATCGCGATCACGACGAGCCTCATCCCGCTGCACCTCCCTCGTCCTGCGCCAAGGCGGTGACGATCCGATCAAGTCCGACGCTTCGAGATGCCTTGACGAGGACCACGTCTCCGGGCGTGAGCCTCGCCCGGAGCACCGGAATCGCCTCCTCCGTGCTCGGCAACCATAGAGACTCCACTCCCCGGTCCGAGGCCGCCTCGTGCATCGGGCGTGTCCCTTCACCGATACACACGAGGTGGTCCAGCCCGGATTCCGCCGCATGCCTGCCCACGTCCGCGTGCAGCGCCTCGGAGAACTCCCCCAACTCCCGCATCTCCCCAAGCACCGCCCAGCTCCGACCATTCATCTGCACAACCGCTGTGAGCGCCGACTTCATCGATTCTGGATTGGCGTTGTAGGCGTCGTTGATGAGAGTGACTCCCTGGGCGCCCGGGACAAGTTCCATGCGCATGGCACTCCGAGGCTGAGCGCCATTGAGGGCCTCGGCAGCGGACATCAGGGTCATCCCGCACTCGATCCCCACCGCAATCGCTGCGAGGGAATTCGAAACATTGTGCTCGCCTATGTACTCGATGCCCACGGCGGTTCGCTCGCCCGTGCGTTGATCTATGACGTCAAATTGCAGGGATCTCGCAGTGGAGCGCACCCGTTCGCCTCGAATATCGGCAGACGACGAGAGTCCGAAGGTAACCATGCGGGCACGTGTCCATGTGTGCATTGCGATCACACGAGAGTCATCCGCATTAAGAATTGCGACGCCATCGGGATTCATGCCTTCGACGAGCTCACCTTTCGCAATGGCAACCTGATCAATTCCCCCGAGCAAACCTACGTGTGCATGGCCCACGTTGGTTACCACAGCAACGTCCGGGGCCGCGATGCGCGTGAGGTATGAGATATGCCCGAGCCCGCGCATCGCCATCTCGAGCACCAGAAACCGAGTGTGCTGGTCCGCCGCCACGATGGTGAGTGGCACACCAACTTCGGTATTGAGCGACCCTTCTGGCCACACCGTCGGGCCGTAGGAACGGAGGACCTGGGCGATCAAATCCTTCGTGGTCGTCTTCCCGCTTGACCCGGTGATCCCTATGGTCCGGCAGGTGAGGCGGTTTCGCCAGTACCAATGGGCGAAGTGACCCAAGGCCTCGAGAGAGTTCTCGACCACGATGGTCGGCACGGACACCTCGGATGCCGTTCGCTCCACAACGAGGGCTGCAGCTCCAGCCGACTCGGCATCGGCGAGGAGCTGGTGTGGATCCACCCGCGCCCCCGGGATCGCGAAGAAGGCGTCGCCCGGGACAACCGTGCGGGTGTCAACGCTGATTCCCCGGACGGCGATGTCCACCCCGGAGACAGGGGCGCCCATGGCTTGTTCGAGTTCGGCCAGGGGAATGGGAATCATGAGGTGGCCTCACGAGCGATACGACGAGCGACTTCCCGGTCATCGAATGGCACGCGCCCACGTGCAAGCTCCTGGACCGTCTCCGCTCCCTTCCCAAGGATCATGACCGTGTCGCCGGGACGGCACGAGGTTATGGCGTAACGGATCGCATCCTCACGATGGGGAATCTCGATGACCTCGGCCTCGCCGACCCGGTGAGCGCCTTCGAGTACCGCTGCGCGAATGGCGCCGGGGTCCTCCGACCGGGGATTGTCATCGGTGACGATGACCAGATCGGCGATCTGGGCGCTCACGCGACCCATAGATCCGCGCTTCTGGGGATCACGATCTCCGCCAGCACCAAGAACGGCGATCAACCTCCCAGCAGTGTGGTCGCGCACAGCGCTCAACGCCCGCTCGGTCGCATCCGGGGTATGCGCGTAATCCACCCAGATGGGGGCATCATCGACTCTCGCGACCAACTCCATGCGCCCTGGCACATGCACGGGACTGATTGCGTCCCATGCTCGATGAGCGGGGATACCGAAGGCGTCCAGGGCAGCCAACGCGCACAGCCGATTGGCGATCACGAAGCGCGGCACCCGAAGGGACTCTCGTGCGTGGAACCCTGGACCACGCACGTCCCACTCCTCGATGTCCTCGGCACACCATGTCGCGTCCCGACCGTATGTGCTGACCGTGGTGACCGGGATATCCACCTCGGATGCGAGTCGAGCACCCCACTCCGTATCGACGCACACGACCGCGTGCCGACAATTCCCCGCGTCGAACATCGAACGCTTCGCGAGGTAGTACTTCTCCATGGTTCCGTGATAGTCGAGGTGGTCCTGGCTCAGATTGGTGAAGACCATCACGCTGAAGTCAAGGCCCACCACGCGACTCTCGGAGGCAGCGATACTCGAGACCTCCATGACGACGTGGTCAATTCCCATGCTTCGGCATTCCCGGAAGATTCGATGCAAATCGGGTGCCTCGGGTGTCGTTCGGTCGCACTTCTCCCACCGCTCGCCCACATTGACACCCAGCGTTCCGATCAATCCCGTCGCAATCCCGGTAGCCCGCAGACCGCCGGCCATCATGAGGGCCACGGATGTCTTCCCATTGGTGCCCGTGACACCCAGCAAGGTCATCGCGCCACTGGACCCGTAGACCGCCGGCGAGAGAAGTGCCACCGAACGTCGAACATCATCGACCACCGCGACTGGCACACCGAGTTCCAGCACCGTGCCTTCGCCCATGGAATCTGTGAGGATCGCACACGCACCCGAGCGGACGGCATCGGCAGCGAACTCGTAACCATGGTGGTTGTGTCCGGGTGCCGCAGCGAAAAGCGTTCCGGGGTGCACCTGACGCGAGTCGAGGCTCAGGGATGTGATGCCCACATTTCCTGATTTCGCAATACGACCACCGATGGAATTGACCGCGTCGACGAAATCCACGGAGTTCGACTCCGGGGCTTCGAACACTGTTACCCCTTGGCGGTCAGGGGAATCCGGGGAGCCCGGGTTCCCGTGGGCGGGATCTGTCGAGCCTGAAGCGAGTATGTCATCACCCTCGTGAAGACCGGACCGCCCAACTGGCCTCCGTATCTGCCACTACGCGGTTGTGAGACGAAGACCGCCGCAACCAACTCCGGATCATCAATCGGGGCAACACCGATGAAGGATGCGACGACGTCGCGGGTGTAGCAGCCGCAACGGGGATCCACGAACATCGCCGTTCCCGTCTTCCCTCCCACGCGGTAACCCGGGATCTTCGCAAGCGGGGCCGTACCCCCATCGCCGACGACCGTCTCGAGCATCGTGAGAACCTGCCGGGACGCCTCACGCGAAATCACTCGAGTGCGCTCCCCAGATTCCGGGGTGATGACTTCGCCTGTCGGTGAGATAAATGCGTCGATGAGACGGGGATCTTGTCGGATGCCTCCGTTTGCCACGGTGGCGAAGACGTTTGCGGCCTGCACTGCGTTGACACTGAGTCCTTGGCCGAAAGCAATCGTCGGCAACGATGTCGCCGACCAGTTCTCCACAGGAGGGATGTATCCGTCGCCCTCGGCGGGGAAGTTCGTGCCGGTGTCGTCACCGACCCCGAATCGCTTCATGTAGTCGTACAGCTTGTACTTGCCGATGCGCTCGGCAGCGAGGATCGTTCCAATGTTGCTCGACTGGGCCATGATCCCACTCAACGTGAGCCGCAGGGTGCCGTGCGGTGTGTGGTCCTGGAATGCCTCGCCTCCTCGCCGAAGCCGGGGAGGAACCTTGATGACGGTGTAGGGGTCTGCCGCAGCTTCGTTCACCACCCCGGACAGCGTGATCACCTTTGCCGTGGAACCCGGTTCGAAGACGTCCGTGAGAACTCGGTTGCCTCTGTCTGCCGCCTTGGCCGAACCTGGATCGTTGGCATCGAAGGTGGGAGCGGTCGCCATCGCCAGGATCCGGCCGGTCTTGACTTCCATCACGACGACGGTGCCGCTAGCGGCTTGAGCGCTGCGGACCCGCTCAGCGATAGCTTCCTGTGCGACAAATTGGATATCGCGATCGATGGTCAACCGCACGTCCATTCCCGGCTCCGGGTCCACGCGTTCGACATTCGCCGTCGGGATGACGCGACCACCCGGGCCCTTCTCGAACGTCTGGTTGCCAGCTTTCCCCGCGAGTTCCTTCTCGAGCGCGTACTCGAGACCACCCATGCCCACACCTTCGGCACCCACGAAGCCGACGACATTCGCCGCGAGTTCGCCTCCGGGATAGACACGACGAGTCGTGATCTCACTGAAGATGCCCGGAAGCTCCAAGTCGGAGATCCGATTCCACGTCTCAGGGGTGATCATCTTCGCGACGTAGACGAACTTCCGATCCCCGGTGAGACGCGGAGTCAACTCCGCCGCATCGATTCCCACAATGGGAGCGAGTCGCGCTGCCGTGGAGGCCGGATCATCAATCAAGGTCTGGTCCGCTGTCACATTGCGCGCTTCGACGGTCACGGCGAGTGGATCGCCGGCGGAGTCGAGGATTGAGCCGCGTTGAGCGGGTAAGTCGGTTGTCTTGAGCCGCTGACCGAGGGCTGCCTCGGCGAGACTCGGTCCACGGAGCACCTGGAGCTCGAGGAGGCGGCCTCCGAACAGCGTCAACACGATCGCCGTTGCGACGAGCAGGATCATCCCGCGCTTAGAGATATCCCCCAGGGTGAGGTGCCGATGGGCCCAACCACCATCTGCCGGGCCGCCCGGCGAACGCGGGGGGGTACGCGGACGAGAACGTGTGTCCGTCGCCACGTCAATCCACCACCGGCTCTGCCATCAATTGGTCATCCGGGCCCGAATCACTCACCACGACCAACGGTTGATCTGGAGCCACGAGGGATCGGGGTGGAAGTTCCTGCCATAGAGCGTCCTCCCCAGACCGAGGCGATGGCGCACTTCCTCCAACCGCGATGCCCCTGGAACCGGCGAAGGTGGTTGGCAGACTCGACACATCGGTGGTGAATGTCGCGTTGGTGGCGATGCGCGCAGTCGTGCTCGAAGCGATACCTGGAGCAGGTCGGGGCTTGCCGAGCACCTGGCCGCCCGGGACCGAGATGAACACCGGTGTCGAACTTGGCACCATGCCTAATTCCCGGGCCCGGTATTCGAGGGCGATCGGTGCCGATGCCGCCGCCACCTCCTCAAGCAGCGCCTGTTCATTTTCTTGAAGCGCCTGGAATTCTCCGCGAAGCGCTTGGACGGTGAATGATCCCTGCGCGAGGGACGTGTTGATCACGAGCATGGTGATGAGGGCGAACGCGAGGATGGCCGTGACGATCAGGACGAATGTGCCGCGACTTGCACGATCCGGACTCAGCGGCGCCACGAGGGAGAGGTGCGCGTGTGCCCGTGTGCGCTTGCGGACTTGGGGAGCCGTGAGCTCTGGGGCAGACACCGTCTCGTCGATGACCGCCACAGCGTGTTCCGTCGACGTCATGCGGCCCACCGCACTCGCTCTGCCGCGCGGATGCGCACGGACGCTGCGCGGGGGTTCTCGGCTACCTCGTCCGGGCTCGCCATCTGCGCGCCGCGCGTGATGAGCGTGAACGGGGGCTCCGCGCCCTCCGGGATGAAGGGAAGATCTTCGGGTACGCGCGTCCGGCACGCCTCTAGCAAGACTCCCTTGACGATGGCGTCCTCGAGGGACTGATAGCTCATGACGACGACCCGTCCTCCGAGGGCAAGGCAGTCGAGCGCTTGCGGAAGTGCACACTCGAGAGCCGTCAATTCATCGTTCACCTCGATCCGCAAGGCTTGGAAGGTGCGTTTGGCCGGATTACCTCCATGCCTGCGAGCGGGCGCGGGGATTGCATCACGGACGAGGTCGACGAGGCGTCCGGACGTCGTGAACGGTGCATTCGCGCGTTCGGCGACGATCCGACGGGCGATGCGCGAGGCGAATCGCTCCTCCCCGTAGGTGCGCAAGACGCGAGCCAGGTCCGTTTCCGAATACGAATTCAGTACGTCCGCAGCGGTAACGGGACCCTCCGGGTCCATCCGCATGTCCAGGGATACATCGCGGGAGTAGGCAAAACCCCGGGACGGGTCGTCCAATTGCATCGATGAGACACCGAGATCGAACAGGATCCCGTTCACATGCGGATGCCCGAGTTCCTGGAGGACCGCGCCGATTCGGTCGTAGACCGCGTGAACCAGGGTCACGCGGTCAGCGAAAGCGGCTAAGCGATCCCGGCTGATGGCGAGCGCCCGGGCATCCCGGTCAATGCCGATGAGGCGAAGATCCGGAACCTGCTCGAGCGCGAAGGCCGCGTGGCCCCCAAGTCCGACGGTCGCATCGACGAGGATCGGTTCGGGCTGGGCGAGAGCCGGAGCGAGGAGGGCGAAGACACGTTCCCGCAGCACAGGCTCGTGATGCGGGACGTAGTCGACGTCCTCGATCTCCATCGTCGGTTATCCGCCGATGAAGGTGGCGACTGAGTAGACCACGGTGCCGGTGAGGATTCCGGAGACGAGAACTGCGGCTCCGGTGCGCATCCCACGGACTACCGGGTGCTGGACGAACTCATTCAGTGTGCTCATGTCTTCCTCTTCGTGATGGCGTTGGTCGCGGTTCCTTGCCTTCGTGCGGCCGGGCCCCCGCCCGCATCGCCTGCCTGGCACCGGGGAAGGGATTCCAGGAAGTGGGCGGGAGGAGACCGAGCCGCACGACGTCACAGCACTCCGGGAATCACCTCCTCATTAAGGCCGGAGAAGTTGTCCTCCTGGCCGGCGAGATAGGTGTCCCAGGTCTCGGCATCCCAGATCTCGGCTGTGGTCCCGTTGCCTACGACGATGACCTCGCGGTCGAGCCCGGCGTACTCGCGCAGGCCCGGGGGGACCGTGATCCGTCCTTGGCGATCGGGAATCTCGTCGGAAGCACCGGAGAAGAGGACGCGCAGGTAAGCCCGGACCCGGGCGTCCGAACGCGAGGCCTCGCCCAGGCGCTCCGCGTAGGCACCGAACTCCGCCGTGGGCCAGACCACCAGAGAGCGCTCCTGCCCCCGGGTGAGGACCAATCCAGCGGCGAGCTGCTCGCGGAACTTGGCAGGCAGGACCAGGCGGCCCTTGTCATCGAGTCGAGGTGCGTGGGTGCCCAGAAACATCTGTCACTCCCGCCTCGTAGACCCCATAAATCCCCCTGGCACCTCCAGGTAGCGCCACTTTACTCCACTTTGCCCCACCGTCAACCACTTTGGCCTCCCTTTCCTCCCCGGCTGTCCCCCGTTTGCCGGATGGTCACCTACCGTGGGGCGGTGTTCGGCCGGGTAGTAGTGGTGCTCCCGCTCGCTGCTTTCCTCGTGGGGGCGTGCAGCAGCCAGGCGACCGTGAACCCGGCGCCGACCCCTCCCCCCAGTCAGGCGCCCGCCCCCCTCCCGAGCCCGAGCCCGAGCCCGACGCCGACGCCGACGCCCACCTCGCCCCTCACCGGGCTTCCGGAGGTGAGCCCGCGTCCCGTCCTTGCCGTGAAGCTCGACAACACCGGGAACGCGCAGCCGCATGCAGGTCTCCACCGAGCCGACATCGTCTACATCGAAGAGGTCGAGTACGGGATGACCCGGATCGCCGCCGTCTTCTCAGGAGAGATCCCCACTCGAATCGGTCCCGTGCGTTCGGCTCGGATCACCGACATCGATCTGCTGGCGCAGTTCGGGTCACCGGCCTTCTCCTTCTCAGGTGTCCAGCGGAAGATGTGGCCCCTCATCGACGAGTCATCCGTCGTCGACATCTCTCCCAACAAGGTCGCGAAGGTCTACTCGCGGGATGCCGATCGCCGAGCTCCCTACAACTACTTCCTTGATGGCGTGGCGGGCCTGGCCTGGGCCACGGACGCCTCCCTCACCCGCGACATCGGCTTCCGATTTGATGGGCAGACTCCCGCCGGGGGCTATCCGCTATCTCGAGCCTCGGTGGAGTGGCCATCGTCCTCAGCGGACTTCGAGTATGACTCCGGTGCCGGTGATTTCCTCGTGTATTTGAACGGGATTGCGGCCATGGAGGAAGAGACCGGCCAGCAGCAGCGCGCCGACACTGTGATCATCCAGTACGTGCAACAGGCGGAATCGCAGTTCTTCGATAAGGGTGGCGGCAACACCCCGCACGTGGAGACCATTGGCAGCGGAGCGGGTCTCGTCGTGCGCGATGGACGAGCGTTTGACGTGACATGGAGTCGGCCCGACGCCGCCTCCGGGACCACCTTCTTGATGCGTGATGGTTCACCGATGACATTCACTCCCGGGCAGACCTGGGTGATCCTGCTCAACGAGGGGCGCCGCGCGGTCATCAACGCCAGCCCTTCGCCCTCCGCGACCCCCTAGTCGCAGTCGATCGTCTTCCGTGACCCATCCGGGTCATAGACGTAGATCGCCAATTGGCCGAAGCGCCGGGCGATTTCACAACCGCGCTCGGCCGTCATGCCCCAGACGATGAATCCCGGCTCCGAATGGTCGTCCCGCTGGGATGCGCCCACCGCGGGCCAGACATCGGCTCCGATCAGATCCAGTTCGGCCTCCAGGCGGCGGTTGTTCGCCTCATTGGCGGCACGGCCCGGTCGCTCCCAGCCGGGATTCCATGCCGTCAGGACCACGCCCGACTCCCCCCGGGCCACACACACGGGGGCGGGATCCACCCACGACGACCCGTCCCACACCGTGACCAGGGTGTCGTCGTAGATGCCGAAGAGTTCCTCCCGACCGATGCCGGTGTCACCACGTCCCATCTCGCCCTCCCGGTGGACCGCGCCCGATATCCCGTGACAGACTTGTGGACCCTTTCACACCGGCCCCGGGACCATCGTGACGAGCAGCATCGAGTTCGAGCAGGAGCGACTCGACGCGTTTCATGCCGATCTCTCCCGCCATATCGATCACCTCCACCAGCGGATCGGGCAGGTGTCCTCGGCTCCGGCCACGGGTACTGGTCAGGACGATCTGGAACGGGAAGCGCACCTGGTGAACCTTCGTCAGCAACTGCGCTCCGCAGAGGCGTCCCGGATGCGCCTCTGCTTTGGGCGAATCGACCCCGACTCGGGTCCCGAGCTCCACATTGGGCGCATCGGGCTGCGCTCGGTGAACGGAGACGTGGTCCTCGTGGATTGGCGCGCGCCCCAGGCTGCCCCCTTCTACCAAGCCACGAGTGCCCAACCCATGCACCTGTCCATGCGTCGCAGGATCGCAACCCGCCAGGAAGACCTTCGCGAGGTGGTGACCCACATCGACGACGAGTTCTTCGATGGGCAGACCCACCTTCTTCCGGGAGCGGAGGCGATGAACGATCCGCGCACAGGTCGGATGGGGGACATCCTCGCCACGATCGCCGCGGATCAGGACGCGATCATCCGCAGTCCCGTGGAGCATGTCACCGTCGTTAAGGGCGGACCCGGAACCGGGAAGACGGTTGTGGCATTGCACCGAGCCGCGTGGCTGCTCTATACCTACAGCGAGAAGTTGAGTCTCGACGGGGTTCTGGTCATTGGCCCCAGCACCCTCTTCCTCCGCTATATCGATCAAGTCCTTCCCAGCCTGGGCGAAACGGATGTGGTCTTGATGACCACCGCAACCATGGTGCCGGGTATCCGCGCATCCGCCCAGGATCCGGCGACGGTGGCGGCGATCAAAGGGGATGCACGCATGGCCGATGTCATTGCGCGGGCAATCTCAGCGCGGATACGTGTACCTGACACGGACGTACGCATTACAACAGAATCCCATGGCCAGATCCGCATCCGCGCCGGGCAGTTCACCGAAGCCGCTCGTGGTCTCTCTCGCCATCAGCGCTATCACGAGGGGCGAGAGACCTTCCTCCGTCGCGTCCTCGAAGCTGCCGCCCGCAATCGACTGCGCGATGCCGGGCACTCCACACCCACTGCAAATGAAGTGCTTGACGAGGTCTCCGACTTCATTGACGATCGCCATGTACGTCGAAAACTCAACTTGATGTGGATGCCGATCGATCCGGCGGACTTGATCAACCGTCTCCTCTCGGACGCGGACTTCCTGCGCGAGTGCGCCAACGGGATTCTGGAGTCCCATGAGCAGGCTGCACTCCTGCGTCCCCGGTTATCTCCGTGGACCGTGGACGATGTGCCACTGATCGATGAAGTCGCGGCGAGGGTGGGAGTCTGGGAGCGTCCCCGCCGGTGCGCACCCACCTCTTCTCCGGATGATCCGCGTGAACTCGATGCGCGCGACCTGCATGTCGCGAACGCTCACCATGTCGAGCGGTCCACGAGAAGCGTGGCTGAACGTGCCTTCGACGACCGCGACTGGATCTACGGCCACGTCATCGTCGACGAGGCACAGGAACTGAGCGCAATGGCCTGGCGTGCCGTGCAACGTCGGGCGAGTCGCAAGTCCATGACGGTAGTCGGGGACCTGCAGCAGGCGTCGCATCCCGCGGCAGCGCGGACCTGGGAAGAAGCCCTCGGGTGGGCCGGGGAGTCCCTCAGGCTCCACGAACTCACCATCACATACCGCATCACTGAGGAGATCGCGGACACCGCCTCGTCCTGGCTCACCGCCGCAGGGGGCCACGCCCCGACCCTGCAGCCGATCCGAACCGGACCACCAACGGTCGCCATCGCACGACCGACGGCCGACGTTCGCACATACATCGAGAAGGTTCTGATCGATTTCACCGGACGTGCCGCGGTCATCGTTCCCGCAGCAGAAGTCCCGATGTGGTCGGAACTCCTCGACGGCGATCCGTTCGGCTTTGGTCCGGATGCGATCGATGCGGTGGCCGCCGTGATCACAGCGCAGGATTCGAAGGGTTTGGAATTCGATCAGGTCTTCATCGTCAACCCAGAAGCCATCGCCTACGAAGTTCCTGCGGGGGCCAACATCTATGTTGCGTGTACGCGCGCGACGAACCAGTTGCATCTGATCACGCCGGAATAGCCCCAGGGCTCACTGCCCGAGGCGCGCCCAGTCCCTGATCACCGTTGTGCGTAGCACGATGTCCTGGATGGATTGGTCACGATGGCTGATGATCGCCCAGAGCAGACCCGGTGGGACCGCGACGCAGAAAACCGCACGACCGAGGGACCGGAGCCAGCCCACACGTGATCCATCCCGGCTGCGCACGCGCACACCCATCGCGAATCCACCCAGGGAGCGACCTGTGGTGGCCCAACACGCCATCCAATACAGCACCATGAACGCGTAGCCGAACACGAGGAGCGCGAAGGCATCGGGTGTAGGCAACGGCTCCGTGGGGCGCAGCACGAAGATCAGGAATCGAGTGCCCGCCCATCCGACGACGACGAGCACGCTAACGAGGGCGATATCGATGAGCACGCTCACGGCACGGGTGACGAAACCCGCGGTTGTTCCCTGCAGATCGCGCGCAGCCTTTGGAAGCGGGTCCACCATCGGTGCCTCGCCGGCCTGGACGAGTTGCTGATACGTGGAGAAATCCATCAGGTACCTCCCTCGTCCCTGCGCGATCGCGACCGCAGCAGGATCCGATCCACGATGTGGGCGATACCGGCGTCCGCCTCTGCGGCTTGCATCCGTGCCGCATTCAGGGCGCTATCCGCGACACCTCCGGTTGACTCTCGAATGAGTTCGGGGAGGTCGATCTCATTGACCACGTAGTCGGCAATTTCCACGATCGGAATCTGGTTGATGACGACATCGAGGTCGACTCGGTCGACGACGATGGCGGTGAGGTCGATTTCATCGAGGGCCTGCAGGACAATGGCCCGCAGATCAACGCGCGCGAGGACCACCTCGGTCAAATCGATCCGCGAGATCACCGCGTCGATGATCGGAGGCAACACGCGGTCCAGGGTTCCGTTGACCGCGGAGGAGGCCACAGCGCGAGTCAAGTTCACGGCGGTTGAAACCGTGAACCCCACAAGACCGACCACGCCCGCGATGGAATCTGCGACTGCAGAGCGGACGTCCCCCTCGCCCAGCGGGACGTCGATGCGCGAGACCACCACGACATCGCGGACGGAGCTGGGTTCGGCTTCCACACCGCCATGATTCCCGATGGTCATCTCCGGCACTACAGTGCCAGGGTGCGTGCCTGGTGGTGGCTGGTCATTGCCCCCGTTGGACTCATCGCGGGCCTCGTCTTCCTGCTGGTCGGAGCCAACATCACCACGGAGATTCGCAGCGGGAACGAACAGTCCGCACTCGCGCCGTTCTACGAACCCCCCAGCCCGCTTCCCCCGACACCGGGCACGGTGATCCGCACTGAACCACTCGGAGTGGATGTTCCAGGTGCTACCGCACTGCGGATTCTCTACGTGTCCGCGCGACCGGACGGCACACCGGCAGCCTCCGGAGGGATGATCTTCATCCCCACAGCACCCGCGCCGCCCGAGGGGAGGCCGGTTGTGGCGTGGGCCCACGGGACACTCGGCATGGGGGACGCGTGCGCCCCGTCGCGCTCCGACAATCCCCTGGGCGACACCGCGAACTGGCTCGACTCGATGCTCGCGCTCGGCTACGTCGTCGTCGCCACGGATTACGTCGGCCTGGGCACTCCCGGTCCCGAGTTGTACCTGGTGGGAGAGGCGGAGGCCCACGATGTGGTGAACTCCGTGCGCGCGGCTCGCGCACTCCCCGAGGCCGACGCGGGTGACCGTTACGTCGTGTGGGGACACTCGCAGGGTGGCCACTCCGCGTTGTGGACGGGTCATCTCAGCGAGACGATCGCGCCGGAATTGTCTTTGCTTGGCGTGGCAGCCGCCGCGCCTGCTGCGGAGCTCACGCGGATCATGGACGCCCAGTGGGACACCACGATCGGGTGGGGGATCGGCCCGGAGGTCGCTATCTCCTGGCCGGTGGCCGACCCGGCACTGTCTCCCGATCAAGTGCTGACCTTCACCGGGGAAAGGACGTATCAGCGCATCGCGGATCAATGCACGAGCAATAACACGCTGCTCCTCGAGTTGGCGCTCCGCAAGTCGGCGGGTCAGAAGTTCTTCTCGGAGAACCCTCTCGACAACACCGCTTGGGCGGCGTTCGCGGAGCGACAGACTCCCCCGCCATTCCCCTCGTCAATGCCGCTGTTCATCGCTCAGGGCACGACGGACGAGGTTGTGCTGCCGTGGCCGAACGCCTACCTGCAAGAGAAGTGGTGTGCCGCAGGTTCCGACCTGACCATGATGTGGATGGGAGACATAGGGCACATAAAGGCGGCGGTTACCGCGGGGCCGGTGGTCACGCAGTGGGTCGCAGACCGATTCGCTGGACGTCCGACGACGCGGAATTGCGAATTCCCGCCCGCGGTTCCGCCCCAGAAGCCCGCGAACGCCGGGTAACTCTCAGGTACTACTGGGGGTCGCCTTCGGCGCGACGGCGCCAGCGGTCTTCCATTTTGCCCATGAAGCCGGGCCCGGTCTGCTTCGGCGCCTGCGGTGCCGCGGTCTGCTCGCCTTCCGCTGCGGGCGCTGCTCCCGCGCCGCCCGAGAAGGCGGAGTAAACGAGGACCGCCCCAGCAAACATGATGACGAATCCCACGACCCCGAGTGCGATGACTGCGGTGGCGACCCCGGCGAGGATCAGACCCATTCCCCCGAGGAAGCCGAGGACACCGAGTACTGCGCGGCCGCGATGGGCACCGCCTGCACCGGTGGAACGCAGGGACGTGGCGAACTTCGGGTCTTCTGCGTAGAGCGCCTTTTCCATCTGCTCCAGCAGGCGCTGCTCGTGCTCGGATAGTGGCACCGCAGGCCCCCTCTCCTCTGGGCAGATATGTCGCTTCGCCAAGGATAAGCACTAATCGCCCGGAGCGACACCCGCGGATCGGTCTCCGTGTGGCGGCTGCCCGGACTCTGTCCGATTGACCGCTCCCGGCACGAGGCGTCCCGGCACCACCGCCTCGTCGCCGAATCGGTCCCGCAAGCCATCGATGGCGACCTCTGCGTCGCGGCGGCCGTGCTCGGGGGCGTCCAGGAGGAGCTGCTCGGGTGCATCCTCGGCGGGGATGAGGTTCTCGGCCCGGACCCCCACCAATCGGATCTGGGCCCGTTCGAGTCCCAGGGCCGCAAACAGCGTCCACGCGGTGTCGTAGACGTCTTTGCCGACATCGGTGGGGTCGTGCAGGGTGCGGGAGCGGGTGATGGTGCTGAAGTCGGAGAAGCGCACCTTCAAGGAAATCGTCCGTGCGCGAAATTCGGCTCGGCGCAGCCGTGCGGCGACGTGGTCGGCGAGTGCTGCGATCCGGGTTCGCACGAACTCCTCGTCGTCGGTGTCCTCGGCGAACGTTTCCTCATTGCCGATGCTCTTCTCCGGCTCGTGCGGATTCACGCTGCGTGAATCCCGCCCCCAGGACAGCTCGTAGAGGTGGGAACCGGTGGCCTCCCCGAGGGCGCGCTGCAATGTGACGAGTGGCGTATGCGCGATGTCGCCGACGGTGCGCAAACCCAACCGGGTCAGGTGCTCCTCGGTCTTCTCCCCCACGCCCCACAGTGCCCCGACGGGGAGGGGATGCAAGAACGCAAGCACCTGGTCGACCGGGATGACCAGCAGGCCATCGGGCTTGCAGCGCGTGGAGGCGAGTTTGGCGACGAACTTGGTCGGGGCCACGCCGACCGAGCAGGTGATGCCCTGCTCGTCGACCACGCGTGCGCGGATCAACTCCGCGATGTGACGCGGCGGACCGAGTCGACGCAGCGCACCAGACACATCCAGGAACGCCTCGTCGAGGCTGAGGGGCTCCACCTGCGGGGTGACCGATCGGAAGATCGCCATCACTCCCTGGCTGGCCTCGGAATAGAGGGAGTGCCGCGGCGGCAGGATCGTGGCCTGCGGTGCGATGCGCCGGGCGCGCGACATCGGCATCGCCGAGTGGACACCGAGGGCACGTGCCTCGTACGTGGCCGACAGCACCACGCCGCGGTTGCCCCCCGCGCCGACGATGACCGGGGTGCCGACCAACTCCGGGTGGTCGAGCAGTTCGACGGATGCGTAGAACGCGTCCATATCTATATGGAGGATCGGGCAGCCGGTGTCATCGTCGCCGAATCCGATGCGGCCCTGCGGGCGGCGCACCTGGCTGCGGCTCATGGGCCCACCATGTCATTCATCGCGCGTTCCCCGGTCACCATCCGGGTGTCCCCGGGCTGCGGTGCCACAACTTGCTCGGTGCCTGGTCGGCGGGTTTGACGTCGGCGTAGGGGGACTGCCGGAACCCGCTCGCGTGCAGCAGGATCGGGCGGCTGCGCGGCTCACCGCCACCGGGAACCGGTGAGGAGTCGACGAGGTCGATGACCGCCTCGCGGCCACCGTCCTTCCAGATCCGACGCACCTCGCCCAGTTCCCAGCATCCGGTGGCGCGCAGGGACACCCCCCGCGGCCCGGTGCGTCGCACCACACCGCGCACCATGAGCAGCCAGGAGTCGAAGACGGTTCCGGCATACGGGTCCTGGACGTCTTCGAAGAACGTGGCATCCATCGGTCCGGTGGCATCGTCGAGGGTGACGAAGATGACCCGCTTGCCACTGCGGATGGGTGGTGTCTGCGTGGCCACCTTCACCCCCGCGACGAAGATCTCCTGCTGGGATCTGCAGCCCAACAGGTCACGGGCCCGCACCAACGACAGGTCCGCGAGCATGTCCTCGTAGAACTCCATCATGTGGTGGCTGACGTCGAGGCCGAGGATCTCCAACTCGGCGCGCACCGACTCCCCCGCGTTCATTTCCCCCAGTCCCGACGGAACGACGTCGGTGATCGTCGAGGACATGTCCAGGGACAACTGCGCCGGGGAGATCTGCGACCTACGACTGCGATCGTGCTCGGCGATGTGGATGAGCAGGTCCCGGCGGGTGAGGTGGTGACGCCGGTGGGTGCCCTGCTGGAACCCGTAGAGCGCATCGAAGGCACCGGCGAGGACCAGGTTCTCCGCGGTGGGCCGGGAGATCCCCGCGCGGTGCATCACATCCTCGAGGGAGGAGAAGGGTTGGCCCGCGACGAGTGCCTCGACCTCGGTGTCGCTGATCCCCTTCACTTCCTGGAACGCCATGCGCAGTCCCCACTCCCCGTCCGGCATGCGCTCCGCGTGGTACCCGGCGCGCGAGGCGTTGATGTCCAGACCGAGGATCACTACGCCGAAGTGGCGTGCGTCGTCGAGGATGAGTCGCTTGGGATACATCCCCGGGTCGTGGGTGAGTACCCCGCTGAAGAACGCCGCGGGATGGTGGGCCTTGAGCCACGCGGATTGATAGGTGGGTAGCGCGAAAGCCGCGGCATGCGCTTTGCAGAATCCGAAGGAGGCGAAGGCGCGCAGGATCTCCCACACCCGTTCGATCACCGCGAGTTCGTATCCCTGCGCATGCGCGGCGCGGTAGAACCACACCCGCACCTCGTCCTGTCCCTCCGGTGAACCCATGGCCCGCCTCGACTCGTCGGCCTCGGCCAGCGAGCAGCCGGTCATGGTGGCCACGATCTGCATCACCTGCTCGTGGAACACCACGACCCCGTAGGTCTCCTCGACGATTGAGCGCAGGTCTGGGTGCGGATACTCCGGGCTGCTCCAGCCCTGTCGTGCCCGCAGGAACGGGGTCACCATGTCCGACTTCACCGGGCCGGGTCGGAACAGCGAGATGTCGATGATGAGGTCGGAGAAGTACTCGGGGGCGAACTTGCCGATCAACTCCCGCTGCCCGGGGGATTCGATCTGGAAGCAGCCGAGGGTGTGGGTGGTGCGGATGAGCGCGAAGGTGTCCGGATCGTCGAGGGATGTGGTGTCGAGTTCGACGCGCACCCCCTCCGTGCGCTCGATCTCGTCGAGGGCGTAGGCCATCGCCGACTGCATGCGCACCCCGAGGACGTCGAGTTTGAGGAAGCCCATGTGTTCGACGTCGTGCTTGTCGAATTGACTCATCGCGTACCCGGCCGCGCTGGTCTCGGTGGGTGTGCGGTCCAGGAGGGTGAGGTCGGACAGGATCACACCGCACGGGTGCAGGGCCACATGCCGTGGCAGGCCGTCGAGGGATTCCACCAGGGTGAGGAACCGATCGAGCGTTCCCTCCGCGGCGAGTCGACCGAAGGTCGAGGACCGCAGTTCCGGCAGGTCCGCGAGTGCGGAGCGGGCGTAGCGGGCCCGCACATGCGGGAAGGACTTGGCCAACGCATCGACTTCCGCAGCAGGCATTCCGAGGGCTTTACCGACATCGCGCACCGCGTGCCGCACACGGTAGGTCTCCATCATCGCCACGCAGGCCACGCGCTCGTGACCGAAGCGTTCAAAGATTCGGTCATACATCTCGGTGCGCCGCGCGGACTCGACGTCGATGTCGATGTCCGGGAGCATCCGCCGCAGCGGGGACAGGAACCGCTCCATCAACAATCCGTGCCGCATGGGATCGACACCGGAGATCCCGAGGAGATGGTTGACCAGGCTGCCGGCACCCGATCCGCGTGCGGCCACGCGCACACCCTCCGCGCGAATCATGTCCACCACCTCGGCGACGGTGAGGAAGTAACCGGCGAACCCGAGGTGCTCGATGGTGCGCATCTCCGCGGCCAGGCGTTCCTCGGCGGCACGCAGCTCACCACTGTCATAACGCTGCGGGAGGGCGGAGCGGCACCGCTGCCAGAGCAGTGCGGTGGCCTCGCGCACCGGATCGGTGACCGGGTGGTCGACGAGGACGTCGAGTTCGGGGACGAACACCTCCCCGAGTCCCAGATCGCGTTCGGGTTGCAGTGCGCAGAATTCGGCAAGGTGGATCGTGTCGGTGACGAGCCGGTGGCGATCACGTTCCCCCGCGGCGCGGGCGATTTCCTCGGCCACCTGCGCCATCTCCGCGGACGACTTCAAGAACGCTTCGCCGTTGGCGTGTTCTAGGCGGCTGGAGCGCAGCGGCACCAGCAGGCGCGAGGCATCGAGGATGTCGGCGACCGGTGCGTCGGTGCGATCGAGGTAGCGCACGCCATTGGTCAGCACGACGGGAAGGTGGTTCTCCCGCGCCCACCGCACCGTGCGCGCGGCCGCTGCCAGGGAGTGCCGATGACCGGCGGGCCGATGGTGGCAGCTGACCGCCATCGCCAGCCACCGACCGAACAGGGCGCGCCACGGACGCACCGCCGCATCCGCACGCCATGGACGATCCGCGGCGAGCAGGCGTCCGGGTTCGGAGTCCGGTGTCAGCAGCGCGACGACACCTTCGTGGTGCTGCTGCACCGACTGCCAGGTGAGGTACGGATCCCCACGGGTGTGCGAGTGCGCGGCGGTGACGAGCCGACACAGGGATGCCCACCCGCGCGCACCCGAGGCGAGGAACACCACCCGCGGGCGTGATTCCTCGATCCACGCACCACCGCGTGCGGGGGTGCGACGGGACACCGCGTGCGTGGGACTACTCGGCTCCACCGCGAGATCCACTCCGATGACCGGGGCGACTCCGGCATCGCGACACGCGTGCGCCCACTGCACCGCACCGTAGAGACCATCGCGGTCGGTGACGCCGATGATCGGTTGACCGAACTCGGCGGCACGGGTGACCAGAGCCTGCGCGGTGGCGGTCCCGTACTGCAGGGAATGACTCGAGGCCACCTGCAGGTGGGTGAACGGAGTGGATGTCGACGGCATAGGAATCCGATGCGGGATGGAGGGGCCTCGGCGCAGGGGGAATACGCCGAGGCCCCGGCCGATGGACAGGAGGCCACCGGCAACAGCCCGCTAACTGACGAAACGCAGTCCGGGGACGAGGGGTGCTTGATAGGCGATACCCAGGTGCACGCAGACGCGCGCGAGGAACTCCTCGGCGTCGCGGACCAGGTCATCGGCCTCGCGATGACTCACGCAGGGAACACCGGCCATGGCGGCTGAACGCTTACGCGCACCGGCGGCGAAGAAGTCCGCCCACTCGCCGAACTCCACCGCGACCTGCGGGAGGACGGCCCAGACACTGCGCACGCGTCCGCGCATTCCATCGGGACGGGCATCGGAGGCGAGGACGGCAGCGGCCGCACGCAGTGCCGCGAGGTGCGCGGCGGCGTAACGGTCCTGCGGTGTGTGGGCGATGGCGGCATCGGTGAGACTGCGCCGCGCCGATGCGATGAGATCGTCCGTGGAACGGGTCATGTGCTTCTCCTGCGCTGGTATCAATCCATGACCTGCTCGATCCCCCACCGCTGTGCGGTGACCGAGAGGTCGTAGACACCCGTTCCCTGCACGGAACCGGATGTGCATTCGACCCGCCAGAACGTGCGCTGGCCACTGACGGACAGCAGACCCTCGGCCTGCCACCACGCCTCACCCTCGACCCACCGATCGAGTACCGAGCGCACCCGGAACTCCCGGCCCTTCCAGCGGAAGCCCGTGGGGGTTCCGCCCGGATCGGTCCGGACCTGGACCGACCGACCGCCATACCTCTTGTTCACGCCCCTCACTTCGTCTCACCGGGACCGGGGTCGAGGCGGTCCCGGTGAGCCGAAGGAGGCTCGGGGCCGGCCGCGACTCCGACCCCGTATTCGAACAGGTGTTCGAATACGGGGTACGTTAAACCGACCCTCCGACAGCCGTCAAGCCCGTGGTACACCTGAGCCGTGAAGTTGACCTTCCTCGGGGCGGTGGGCACGGTCACCGGGTCCCGATTCGCCGTGAGCACCCCGGCCGGCACCGTCCTGGTCGACTGCGGCCTGTTCCAGGGGCCCCGCCAGATCCGGGAGCGCAACTGGGCCGACTTCCCGCTGAATCCGGCGGACATCTCCGCCGTGGTGCTCACCCACGCCCACCTCGACCACTGCGGGTACGTCCCGGCCCTGGTCCGCGACGGGTTCACCGGGCCGATCTACTGCTCCCCCAACACCGCACGCCTGGTCCCGATCATCCTGCGCGACTCGGCGAAGTTGCAGGAGGAGGACACCGCCTACGCCCGACGCAAGGGCTTCAGCCGGCACGCCGAACCCAAGCCGCTCTACGACTCGATCGACGCCGAGGCCGCGATCGGACTGCTAGTTCCCCGCGAGTTCGGCGACGATTTCCCCCTGCTCGACGACCTGCGGTGCGTGCTCGATCCGGCCGGCCACATTCTCGGTTCCTCCACGACCACCCTGACCGAGACGACACCGGAGGGACAGCGGCGACTGGTGTTCAGCGGTGATCTCGGTCGCGGCAACCACCCGCTCCTCGATCCGCCCACTCCCCCCGTCGACGCGAACGCGATCGTCATCGAGTCGACCTACGGGGATCGCGATCACGCGGACTTCGATGCCGAGATCGACGAGATGGCCACCGTGATCAGCCGCACCCTCAAGCGCGGTGGCACGGTGGTCATCCCCGCGTTCGCGGTGGACCGCACCGAGGTGCTACTCATCACACTGCGCCGGCTGATCGACCAGCACCGCATTCCCCTCGCACCCATCTATATCGACAGCCCGATGGCACTTGCGGCTCTGGACATCTACCGCGAGGCGGTGGAGAACGCGGATCCGGAGTTGACGACGTCGGCGATCGCCGAGGGGAAGGCGCTCATCGACCTGCCGACCCTGCGTGCCGCCCGCACACCCGAGGACTCCAAGGAACTCGACGCCGGACACAGCCAGATCATCATCAGCGCATCGGGGATGGGCACCGGTGGTCGCGTGACGCACCACCTCAAGGCGTTCCTGCCTGATCCGAAATCGAGCGTCCTCCTCGTGGGTTACCAGGCGGCAGGCACGCCCGGGTGCATGCTCGCCGACGGTGCCGAGCAGATCAAGATCCATGGTCACTACGTGCCGGTGCGCGCGGAGATCGCCCAGATCGACGCCTTCAGCGTGCACGCCGACCGCTCCGAACTCCTCGCGTGGATCGAAGCGGGCCGCACCACACCCGGGCAGATCTTCATCGTGCACGGGGAACCCGATGCCGCCGATGCTTTGGCCGCGCAACTGCGCGAGGAATTGCATACGGCCGTGGTGGTCCCCGAACCCAACGAGACCGTGGCGATCTAGCTCGCGACCACGGCCTCGATCCGGGTCGCCAATTCCGTATCCAGCGCCGTGACACCACCGGCCGAATGCGTGCTCAGCGTGAAGTGCAGGGTGCGCCACCGGATGTCGATGTCCGGGTGGTGGTCCATCTCCTCGGCGATCACCGCGATCGCATCGACCCACGCGATCGCCGCGGGGAAGTCACGTGCCGAGAACGTGGCGCGCAGCGCCCCGTCGGCGTACGACCACTCCGCATGCGAGGAACAGAAGTCCGCGATGGCCTCGGTGCTCAGCAGCTCCATGCCACCAGCAGACCACATCACTTCCGGAAGTCCGCCATCGGCTTGCGGGTCAAACCCACCCGTGTGGCGTTGAGGATGGCCAACACGTCGATCACCTCCTGGGCGATCGCTCCGGCCACGGGGGGCAGGAGCCCGAATACGGCCAGTCCCATGCCGATCACGCTGAGGGCGATACCTCCGATGGCGGTCTGCAGGGCGATGCGCCGCATGCGCGCACCGATATGCAACAACTCATCAAGACGCTCAAGGGAGGAATCCAGGACCACGGCATCGGCGGCTTCGGCGGTGACGTCGTTGTTGCGGCCGAACGCGACACCCACCGTGGCCGCGGTCATTGCGGGGGCGTCGTTGATGCCATCCCCCAGGAACACCGTCGGCCCGCGCGCGGTCTCCTCGCGCACCATGCGCAACTTCTCCTCCGGTGGAACGGACGCGTACGCCTCGTCCATACCCACGTGGTTCGACAGGTAATCGACCTCGCTCTGCCGATCCCCGGAGATCAGGATCGTGCGCACCACCTTGTGGTTGGCCGGCAGATGTTGGATAAACGAGCGGGCACCCTCCCGCGGTTCATCGCGGAACTGCAACGTCGCGGCATACACACCATCGACCAGCACCACACATTCCAGCCCCGCCGCCTCCGCCGGCAGTAGCGCCGCCGACTCCGGCGAGCGAGCTACGAGCGCCGCACGCCCGGTGACCTCGATGTCGTGCCCCGCGACCGTGGCCACCAAGCCCTTGCCCGGCACTTCCTCGACGCGGTCGGGTGCCAGTAGCGGTGTCTCAATGGCTTCGACGACAGCGGAGGCCAGCGGGTGTCTGCTGAACTGCTCGGCAGCCGCGACCCATGCCAGAACCTGGGTGCGGTCGAATCCCGGCGCGGTGAACACCTCCGCCAACCGCGGACGTCCATAGGTCAGCGTCCCGGTCTTATCGAAGATCATCGTGCGCGCGGTACTGATGCGCTCGAGCATCGACGGGTCCTTGACGATGATCCCGTGCCGCGCCGCCAGCGAGATCGCACCGATCACCGCTACGGGGACACCGATCAAGAGCGGGCACGGTGTCGCGATGACGAGCACGGCGAGGAATCGCTGCGGATCACCACTGATCACCCAGCCCAGGACCGCGATCGCCACCGCGATCAGGGTGTAGGCGGCACCGAGTCGGTCCGCCAGCCGGCGGATCGGGGGTCGCTCCTGCTCCGCCTGCGTCAACACCCCGACGATCTGGGCATACCGGCTGTCCTCAGCACGCGTGGTCGCGCGCACACGCATCGCCACCGTGCTGTTGATCGCACCGCTCATCACAGTGCTGCCCGGTGCCTTGGGCACCACATACGGCTCCCCCGTGAGGAAGGACTCGTCCATTGCCCCGCGCCCTTCGATCACCATCCCGTCCACGGGACAGATCTCGTGCGGGAGCACGACGACGAGATCGTCCACGTCGATCTGATCGACCGACACGTCATGCAACGTGCCGTCGACATCCACCCGGTGGGCAATCGTGGGCGAGCGTTGTGCGAGGGCAGCAAGGATCTGTGAGGCGCGTAGCGATGCAGCACTCTCCAGCGCCTCCCCGCCGGAGACCATCAACGCGATGATCCCCACCACGAGCCATTCCTGCATCACGGCACCGGTGACCATCGCCATCAGACCGAGAACATCGGCACCCATGCGCAGCTTGACCGCGTCCTTGACGATCGCGATCAGCAGCGGGATACCCACCAGCACCGCGGCGATGAGGATCGGCAATGCCTGCCAGAGCGATGACAGTCCGAGCAGGAAGGTGACCCCGTAGAGGACCAAGCAGGCCAGAACCACCAGAGCGCGCTGCCCCGAGCGGGTCTGCACGAAGGCGCGTGCGTACGCCGCCCCCGCTCCGTCACTCGCCACGGCGCAAGTCTCCCGCACCGAAGACGCGCCCTACCCTGTGCGCATGACCGAGCAGACCGAACAGCAATCAGTCATCGTCGTCCGCGAAGCACTCCGCCTGCGGGGAGCCACCGGTGAGGTACGTCGCCTTGACGACAGTGCCCGCACCGCCAAGGAAGCCGCGGATGCCCTGGGCATCGAAGTGGGTCAGATCGCCAGCTCCCTGGTCTTCCTCGCCGACGGTGACCCCGTCTTGGTCATGGCATCCGGCGGCCACCGCGTGGACACGGACAAACTGTCCGCAGTCCTTGGCGGTGCGACCATCACCAAGGCCAACGCCGACGACGTACGCAATGCAACTGGATTCGCCATCGGTGGCGTTGCCCCCGTCGGGCACCCTGAGCCGCTGCGCACCATCGTCGACATTGCACTCTCGAAATACGACGTCGTGTGGGCCGCTGGCGGTCACCCGCACTGCGTATTCCCCACGAGCTACGACGAGCTGCTGCGCATCACCGCGGGCGAAGCAGCTGAGGTCGGCGACTAGGGCGCACGTTACGTAGCGTCGGAATTCAACAACTCCTGCAGCTCAGGCAAGGCTTCAAGATCTTTCGGGCGCGCCGCGAATCGCTTCGACGCAATGATGTCCTCTAATGACGCCACCCTGATTGTCAGCTCGCCCACCGAAACCGCCGTGGCTCTTGAAGCAAGGTCGACGTACGAATGCCGACCGCCAGCAGGGTCTCTGAGTTCCACCAAGAGGTCTAGGGGCCGGCGTCGGTAGTCCAGGTTGAACTGCCGAATGCTGAAAGCGTGGCAGCATCCATTCGAAGCGGCAGTTGTCGTGTCTCTTCGTCTGTCATTCCACCCACCCGCAAGCGGGCACCCAATTCCACCAGCGCCGCCGCTAAGCGCTCGAAGTTCTCATGGCTAGTGGCCGGCACGCAATCGATATCCGCGGTTGCACGCTGCGCCCCATGCACGCGAGCTGCTACACCCCCAACAAGGACATACTCGACTCGGTGCCTGTCCAAGACCATCAAGATGCGGTCGGGATCGAACTCGGAGCTCGAGGCAACTGCTCCCATGCGCGGTTCTAGGCCGTGCGAGCGCTATTGAGAGACGCGAGGAACTCGAGGACCTTCTCAGCAGAGTCCAAAGGTTCGCCCAAGAGTGTGGTGGGAATGTCATCTGGTGTCGGGGGCTCACTGCTCACAAGTTCGCGCGCACTTTCCCAGTGCTTCGGCGAGGACGCCCGCTCCATGTCAAAGATCCTACCGCTGTCTCGTGTGACGCGGCTACCCATAGTCTGCTGAGGCTTGCGCAAGTCATGAGTGGCGTTGCGTCCGTGGGTCACCCTCAGTCGCTGCGCACCATCGTTGACGTTGCTCTTGCCCAATACTCAGTGGTCTCGGCAGCTGGCGGTCACCCGCACGACCTGTTCCCAGCGAGCTACGACGAGTTACTGGGCATCACCGCAGGCGAAGTTACGGAAATTGGGGCGTCGATACGCGCAGCCAGCGGAAGTGCTGGCTACTGAGGGATGAACTCTGAATCGAGTTCCCACGGGCGAATAGGTGAATTCTCGATCACCCAGGTCTGGAGGTCCTTGTCCCAGCCTGCGATTACGGCGACACCAACGACGATGAAGATCCAGCCAAGTCCCCGTCGGAACCAGCCATGCGGATCTGCTGCCCAGCGTGCCGCGCCAATGAAGCGCTGTCCGATCAGAGCGATAGCGAGCAGGGTTCCGCACAGCCCGATGACGTAAGCGATGAGTAATGCGATGCCCTGGCCGAACGAAGCCGGGAGGACGGTCACGATCA
>Ga0194132_10000382_pt1 | contig 90908 bp, 82 predicted proteins | sample TA2KigOf80mmetaG_FD_148612 | JGI IMG/M metagenome (GOLD analysis project Ga0194132, IMG submission 148612) | Freshwater microbial communities from Lake Tanganyika, Tanzania - TA2015054 Kigoma Offshore 80m | ecosystem: Environmental > Aquatic > Freshwater > Lake | place: Tanzania: Lake... | reverse complement strand
TGCTTCATCGTTGGTGATCCATCATCGACATTGCTCCCGATCGACGGCGACGGCAGACGATCTCGGGCTCCGCACCGCAGGCGGGTGCCTCATTGTGACCCGCAGCGGTGAGAATTCGGTGAGGATCGGAGCGCACTAGCGTTCTGGTGTGTCCGAGCCTGCATCCTCTCTCAAGTTGCGGCGGCAGAGCATCGTGGCGGCGCCACTGCTGGTGGCGGCCGTCGCCGCATTCGCCACGGCCGCCGTGGCAGCGGCGTGGGCCGCCTGGGACCCCGGCCACCGGACCGATGGTTGGTGGTTGTGGGTGGCGACGCCCGCTGCGGTCGGAGTCCTGATGCTCTGGCTGGCCCGGGGATGCCTGATCGTCATCGAGCCTCACCCCAGATCACAGGTGCGAGACGTCACCTGCTGGCGTACCCGGCGACGTGTGCCGGCTGATCGGGTCGAGCGAGCCCTCGTTCAGCGGGGGATCTGGAGGCTATACGTCCTCGTCCTCGACACCGGCGAACACGTCCCTCTGCTCGGAGCGTCCCCGACTCAGTGGCCCGCCCGTCTGCTGCCCTCGGCCCGTCAACAAGACGTCGACGACCTCGAGTTGTTGGCCAATGGCCTCGTGTCGGGTCCAGCGCCGAACCGCCGCAGGGACCGCCAACCCGACAACCGCACCGGCGGCGACGTGGCCGTGACCGACACGGCGTAGCGTTCGGCTGTGGCACCCGCCGAACGACCTCAGCCACGCCGGCCCCGAAAGCAGGTTCCGGCCCCGGAACAACTCGGCGTGCGCCCCGGGACGATGCTCTGGCGTGGCCTGTTCATTCGATGTCCGGCCTGCGGCGGGCGCCACGTCTTCCGGAACTGGTTCTCGATGGTCGACCGATGCCCGACGTGCACGCTCAAGTTCGAGCGAGTGGAAGGGCACTGGATCGGTTCGCTCGGACTGAACACCACGGTGATCTTCAGCGTGATGCTCATCGTGCTCCTCGGCGGGAGCATTCTCACCTATCCGAACGTTCCGCTCGCACCGCTGCTCGGCGCCGAGCTCGCCATTGCGTTGATCGGCCCGCTCCTGTTCTTCCCGCCGTCACGAACGCTGTGGACCGCAACCGACCTGCTCATGCGTCCTCTGGCGCCCGGCGAGATCGACCCCCGCTTCGTCGTCGTGGATCCCGAACGCGACCGCCGACCCCGCCACTGAATCGCTCCGCCTCATTCCCTGCTTTGTGGTGCGAGCTACATGCATATGCATGTAGCTCGCACCACAAAGCCGGGAAGGGTCAGCGGCGCTGCAGTCGTCGCGAGAGCATCACTGCGCCGAACGACAGGTACAGAGCGGCAAATCCTGCGAGCACGGCGAGATTGACGAGCACCGAACCGAGCCCGACCCCATCGAACACCGATGCTGTCAGTGCACTGGTCGCCCACGCCTGCGGGGTCAGGACGCGGGCCACGAGTTGCATGGCGGCCGGGGCGACCGAGAGCGGGAAGAAGCATCCACCGAGGGCGGCCATGGCCAGCGCAATGGGGATGCCGAACGCCACGGCCTGATCCGGGGTGCGAGCGAGGGCTCCCATCAACACACCGGCCCCAGCCGACACCAGCGCAAACAGCGTCAGGACCGACAACAGCACCGCTGGGCTCCCCCAGTCGACGTCGAAGGCCACAGCGGCCACCACCGCGATCAACAGACCTTGCATCAAGGCGATGAGAAACCTCGACAGGGTGATCCCGACGGTCAGCCCGGCGACGGTGACCGGCGCAGTGAGTGCTCGATCGGCGACGCCGAAGACCCGCATCTCGACCAGCGAGGAGCCGCCGGCGAGGGAGTTGATGAACATGAACAGGATCACCTGGGCGAGAGCAGTGAATGCGAAACCGGAGATGGGGGTGCCCGATCCGCCAACGGTGATGGACTCGACCTGACCTCGGGTCAGGCTCCGCACCTGGGCCTCTGCCACGGCGAGAGCCTCTTGCTTCTCCGCCCCGGTGCGATCCTCGGCGAAGCGGGCCGCTGTCAGTACGAGCGCCTGATTCTCAACCACGGCGTCGAGCATGTTGCGGAGCATCGCCGAGGCCTGGTTGGCGGGGTCGAGCTCGAGTCGGACCTCGCCCGTCCCGCCGGACTCGACCACCTCGGTGAGGTTCGGCGGAATGACGATGCCTGCCTCGATCCGTCCGAGTTGGATGTCGCGCACGATCTCCTGCGGAGTGTCGTAGAACGTGACGTCGAGCGTGTCGGCTCCGCCCACTGCGGCGAGGAGCTCCCCGCCGATCCCAGTCTCCTCACCGACCACGACCCCGACACCGACGACACCGGTGTCGGTCGGGAAGGCCACACCCAGGGCGAAAATCAACACGAACGGAAGGACGACCATGAAGAACAGCGCCACTCGATCCCGGACGAGTCGGCGCAGATCGATTGCTGCGACCGAGGCCGCAATGGTCCACGTGGACGGAGAATCAGACACGCCCTGACCCGGACGAACGAGCGGGGACTGCGGCGGTGCCGCCGGTGCGGTCATCCGAACCTCCGTGTCATGAGCTGCGAACCGACGGCAAAGGCGGCGATCCCGGCGGCGACCAAGGCAGCGAGAATGGGGAGGACCGACGCCAGGTCCTGCCCGCCGGGTCCGAGTTCGATCAACGCTCTCATGGCGAGGGCGTTGGGTGTGTACGCACCGACAACTCCGAGGACGCCGGGAAACTGCGCTCCACCGAAGAACGATCCACCGATGATCCCGAACAGGAAGGCGCAGGCGTTGGTCCACCCTTCGGCCTGCGCCTCGGTCCGCGATGCCGCCGTGATCACCGTCGACAGTCCGCTGAGGGCGGCGACGAGCGCCAACAATACGAGGATCACCTCGGCGGGCTCGCCCCATCTGGCGCCGAACGCCACCGTGGAGACGGCGTAGACGACGAGCGAAGCGAGCACGCCCTGGATGAACACACCGATCGCCGAACCGGACGTCAACGTCCGTGGGCTCACGGCGATGGAGCGAATACGGGCGAGTGTTCCCTCACGCTCCTCTCTCACCAGCGACCTGGCGGCACCACCCAGACCGAGGAACAAGAAGATGGTGAGCGGCCCGAAGTACAGCGCAGCATTGAAGGAGTTCTGGAGATCACCGATGTCGACGGTGATGGCGGGGCGGATCTCTCGGACGTCGGCGAGCGGAGGCTGCGTCTGATCAATGGCGACAACGGTTGACGTTGCCGCGCGAATCAGATCCGACTGTGAGGCGAGCTCACCGGCAATGGCCGTGGCGACCTCACCGGGGATCGCCCGCTGGTTGTTGCGCACCACTTGGAGGGCGAGCGGCTGGTCGAAGAGCGACTTCGTGTAGCCGGGAGGAATGACGAGCGCTGCGTCGACTTCCTCGGCGATAACCGCCTCCTCGGCATCTCGCAGGTCCGTCCGCAGACTCACCGGGCCTCCGCTCAACTGGTCCCCCAACACGGCGACCACGCCCTCGCTCGTTGCGGTCGCGTCGAGATCGACGACGGCGATCGTGGCCGACGGTCCGTTGGCACCGCCGAAGGCGAGCGCCATGATCAAGCCCAGGACGAGCGGTCCGACCACGGCGGTCAGGACGAGTGACTTGCTCCGCACACCCCGTCGAACGTCCTTGGCTGCCAAGGCGATAGCCACCATCCAGGGCCGAGCTGGTGATTCGTGTTCGGCGGCATCGAGGTCAATCACGAAGCGCCTTGCCGGTCAGATGGAGGAAGACCGACTCGAGGTCGGCCTCCACGACCTCGACACCGTTGATCCGGACAGCAGCACGCTCGGCGCGTTCGATGATCGGGGCCAGGGAGCGTGCCGGATCGATCACGGACACATCGAGGCGACCGGAACCGGTCGAACACCGGATGACCTGGTCCTCGTCGTCCAGCGCCAGCACGAGCGAGCCCGGGTCCCCGTCGATGCTCAGCCGGACCACGGGGTGTTGGCCGATCGCCGCCAGCAACTCGGACTGTGTGCCCTCGGCGACGAGTCGTCCCTCGTCGATGATGCCGATCCGGTCACAGAGTCGCTGCGCCTCCTCCATGTAGTGCGTGGTGTAGAGCACGGCCATGCCGTGATCCTGGAGTGCAGCGATTCCGTCGAGAATCGATGCCCGACTCTGGGGATCGACCCCGACGGTCGGTTCGTCGAGCACCAGGAGTTGCGGATGGTGCAAGAGGGCCGCAGCGATGTTGCACCGGCGCTTCATCCCACCCGAGAACGAATCGACCCGGTCTCCAGCGCGGTCCTCGAGCGCTACGATCTCCAGAACTTCGTCGACCCGGGTCCGAAGGTCCGTCCGGTTCAGTCCCTGAAGTCGGCCGAAGAACCGGAGGTTCTCCCGGGCAGTCAGATCGGGGTAGAGCGCAATGTCCTGAGGCACCAGGCCGAGGTGCTGTTTGGCCACACACCGGCCGGTTCGCATGACCTCCCCACCGACCTCCACTGACCCGGCATCGGGTTGGAGGAGCCCGCAGAGCATGGAGATCGTGGTCGTCTTGCCCGCCCCGTTGGGCCCGAGCAGGCCGTAGGACTCGCCGGCGTTGACGCTGAACGCCACATCGTCAACAGCCAACCGGTCCCCGAAGGTCTTCCGAAGCCCAGAACACCTCACACTGACGGATGCCACGAACAGATTCTACGCCCGAACGGTGTTCACAACAGCGGTCGGGCCAGGCGCTGCTGACCCGCCCTTGTGGGGTCGCACTCACCTCCCTACCCTTGAGTCGGATCCGCAACGACCGCTGGTCGGCAGCGGCGGTGACGACACCAGGGCAATCGGGAGGAACTCATGAGCCACACAGACCGGGCTCGCGGGAGACGCCGAACCCAGACCGTGCTCGGTGCCCTGCTCGCAGCGTGCGTGCTCGGCTCCGGCTGTGCCCGTGCAGCTGACACCAACTCCCTCGACTCCAGCGAGGGGACGGGCGACGACGCAACCACCACGACCGTGCCGGCGGAGGTGCGCAGCGCCAGCGCCACCCGGGCCGGCGGTGCACCGTCCGTTTCGACCGCCGCTGGGGAACCCGACCTTGCCACAGCAGCGAACGAACTCCTCCAGCGACTCGCCGGTGATCCTTCGCTGGTGCAATCGATCGTCAACGGTGCGAACGGCGACCTCGAACGCCTGACCGGCCTGGATGCGGCCACACTCCAGCGACTCCGGATCACACCTGAGTCGATCCGGGCGTTGGCGACGGTCATCAGCCGGCTGGACCCGGCGACGTTGGCCCGCATTGCGTCGGGGGACGGCAGCACCGAGGGACTGACCGGCACGGTGCTGCTGCTCGCATCGCAGCTCAACCCCGAGGCGTTCGCCGCCATCCAGGGCATCGATCCACGACTCCTGTCGGTCCTCGCCTCCACCGCAGCCAACGTGGATCCGGCGGTTGCCGACGCCCTGGGCCGGGTTCTCGGAGTCATCGACCCGGACGGCCTCGGCTCAGTCGCCGGCGACCGAGCCAGTCTCGGACTTCTCGCAGTGCTGTTTGCTGCCGCCCTCCGGATCGACCCCACCACCTTCGACCAGCTCGGCAACGCCTCACAGCTCAACCCGGACCTCGCCCTTGCGATCGACGGAATCCGTGCCCTCGCCTCCGGACTCAGTCTGGAGTTCGTCGCCAACATCAACGAGGTCGTGGAGGTACTCGGAACCGATCTGGTCAGTGCGCTCGGGGCGATCCTCGGGTTCCTCGGAGACGAGCGCTACAGCAGCGTCCTCCGCGAGGGCTTGGCTGACCCGGCCGTTGTGCAGGCGGTGGTGGCCGTCACGGCGCTGCTCATTCCGGGTCTGGCCGAGGTGGTCGCTCCCGAGGTGTTCGCTGACGATCCATCGGCTCGATCGCTCGCGCTCGCAGCATTGTTCCTCGTGGCGCTGCTCGCAGCGAATGGTCTGGACCTGAGCGGTAACGGCGTCCCGGCCCTGCGCTGAGGACCTACGCTGAGGCCCCAGCGCCGGGGCCGAGTTCGGGTCATCCCGCCCGGCGGAAGGCAGGGTCGCTGACCCCGCTCACGACGAGAACGTCACTCAGGTGTAGAGGCCCTCGATCTCATCGGCGTAACGGGCGTTCACGCCACGCCGCTTGAGCTTGGAGGTGGGCGTGAGGAGGTCCGAATCGGGCAGCCACTCCTCGGTCAGCACCTTGACCTTCTTGACGCGCTCCGCCTGATTGAACCCCGCCATGACCTCCTCGACACCGGCGTTGATCGCGTCGATCACCTCGGTGAGCTCGGCGAATTCCTCGAGGGTCGTGTACTCGATCCCGTTGCGGGCGGCCCATGCCGGTGCCACCTCGGCATCGATCACGACGAGCGCCGACACGAACGGACGAGCGTCGCCGACGGCCATCGCCTGGCCGATGAGCGGGTGAGTCTTGAGAGCCGCCTCGAGGTTGGCCGGCGAGATGTTCTTGCCTCCGGCGGTGATGATGAGTTCCTTCTTGCGGTCGACAATTCGCAGGTAACCGTCGTCGTCGAGCACGCCGATGTCGCCGGTGTGGAGCCAACCGTCGGCGTCGATCGCCTCGGCAGTCTTCTCGGGGTCGTTCAGGTACCCCTCAAACACGTGGCCGCCACGACAGATGACCTCGCCGTCATCGGCGATGGCGACCTCCGTGCCGGGAATGGCCTTGCCGACGAAACCCGGCTTGACCTTGAACCGCTCGAAGGTCATCGGTCCGGTGTTCTCGCTCATGCCGTAGACCTCGGCCAGCGGGATCCCGAGCGCCCGGAACCACTCGATCAGCGACGCCGGGATGGGTGCTGCGCCGGTGACGGCCAACTCGAGTTCGTCGAGACCGAGCAACGAGCGGACGAAGGCAAAGTTTGCAGCGTCGATCTCGTCGAGTCGGGCCTGCTCCTCGGGGGTGATCCGCCCCCACGCAGCAGCGTCGCGGAGCGGCACGGCCTCGACGATCGCCGCATTGAACACTTCGGCGTTGTCGGGATCAGCGGCGAGCATGGCGGTGAGGGACCCGTAGACCTTCTCCCACACCCGGGGCACACCGAACAGGAGGTTCGGCTGGGTCGGCCCCAGGTGGGCGGTCAGCAGCGACGGATCCGGACAGGTCGTCACCTCGAGACCGCCCAGCACCATGCCGTAATGGGAGACCATCCGCTCCGCAATGTGTGCCATGGGCAGGTAGGAGATGACCCGCTTGCCGGCGATCTCCTCCTTGGTCCAGCCGTAGCAGGGAAGGAATGCTGCGTAGGTCCAACAGACGTTCCGGTTGGAGATCATGACGCCCTTGGGGTTGCCCGTCGTCCCGGACGTGTAGATCACCGTGGCCAGGTCATCGGGCGAGCCCGTCTGGACCTCCGCTGCAAGATCGACCGGATCGGACTCGGTGATCGACTCGTGGCCGTGGACGCCGTCGGGCAGTTCCTCCGGAGCCACCAGCACGACGATCTCCTGCAGTGTCGGGAGTTGGTCCCGGACCTTCAGGAACTTCTCGAGGAACCCGGCGTTCTCGACGACAGCGACCTTGGCGCCGCAGTGGCCGACGAGGTACTCGATCTGGTCCGGGGCGGAGGAGTTGTAGATCGATACCGGGGTTGCGCCCAGAGCGAGCACCGCCAGGTCGAGCCAGTGGAACACCGGGATGTTGCGCATCATCAGCACCACGCGATCCCCGGGGCCGACCCCCAGTGCCCGGAGGCCTCCGGCGGCCACGGCGACCTTGACGGCCAACTCGTCGTAGCTCAGCGTCTCCCAGTCCTCTCCGGACTGCCAACGAAGGGCTGTGGCCGCACCGTGCTGTGCAACGGTGTCGAGGAAGAGACGGGCAACCGTGGCGCCCTCCACCTCGCGGTCGACATCAGCTGCCGTGATCGTCATCTGTCCCCCAGTCGTGGTCAGCCGGCCTCAGCCGGACGTGGTTGATTGCGATGCCGGAACCCTGATCATTCGGTTCCCGGTGAGCATTGGGTTCAGTCGACCCACTCGGCCCCGGGATGCCGCAGGTGTCCGGCTTTTCGTGCAGCAGGAATCTACACGGTCGAGATGTGATGTGCGCTCCGAGTCGACTGCGTCCACGTTGACCGGAAGCGGTCGACGGGAGCAGAATCCTGCGCACCGGGTGACCGGTGACCGAGCGTGGGATCCGGATCGACCGGACCCGGAGCGACAGGGGACCCAGATGGCAGAAGCAGTGATCGTCGACGTGGTGCGCACTCCCGGAGGCCGGAGGAACGGCGGGTTGTCCGGATGGCATCCAGTGGACCTCGCTGCTGAGACCCTCGTGGCTCTCGCTGAGCGCAACAGCCTCGATCCGGCCCTCGTCGAGGATGTGATCATGGGCTGTGTCATGCAGGCGGGTGCTCAGGCACTCAACGTCGGCCGCAACGCAGTGCTCGCCGCCGGCTGGCCCGAATCCGTTCCTTCCACGACCGTCGACCGGCAGTGCGGTTCGTCGCAGCAAGCGGTCCACTTCGCAGCGCAGGGCGTGATCGCCGGTGCCTACGACGTGGTGGTCGCCGCCGGTGTCGAGGTGATGAGCCTCGTACCGATGGGCGCTTCGATCGCCTCCGGTGTCGGATTCCCCTTCGGTGCCGCAGCGGACCGCTACGCCGATGTGGAACTCATCGACGGCCATCAGGGCCTCGTCGGACAGGGGATCTCAGCAGAGATCATCGCCAACGAATGGGACCTCAGCCGAGCGGATCTGGACGGGTTCGGAGCCCGCTCGCAGCAACTAGCGATCCGGGCCCGTGACGAGGGGCGCTTCGACAACGAGATCATCCCCGTGCAGTCGAAGATCAAGGACAAGGAGTCCGGCGAGATCAAGGTGCTCGACGACATCGTCCGCACTGACGAGGGGATCCGCCCCGACACCACCGCCGAAGGTCTCGGCAAGCTCAAGCCGGCATTCCTGCCCGACGGCAAGGTGACCGCCGGCAACAGTTCGCAGATCACCGATGGCGCCTCGGCGGCATTGATCATGACTGCCGACAAGGCCGCCGAACTCGGTCTCACTCCCCGGGCGCGGTTCCACGCATTCGCTCTCGCTGGCGTCGACCCGGTTCGGATGCTGACCGGACCCATCCCTGCCACCTCCAAGGCGCTCGAGCGGGGCAACCTGACCATCGATGAGATCGACCACTTCGAAGTCAACGAGGCGTTCGCATCGGTCGTCCTGGCATGGGCCAAGGAGCACCAGCCCGACTTCGACAAGGTCAACCCGAACGGCGGCGCAATCGCCCTCGGCCACCCGCTCGGTGGGTCCGGGACGAAGCTCCTCGCCACCATGCTCAATGAACTCGAGCGGACCGGTGGGCGCTATGGACTCCAGACCATGTGCGAAGGCGGCGGGCTCGCCAACGCCACGATCATCGAACGCCTCGGCTGAAGCGGGGCCGTCGTGCGACGGCTGCTGATCGTCGGAGTCGCAGCGCTGCTCATTGCGCTCGCGGTCTCGCTCGGGACCGGGGCGTCGTTCGTCGGCGTGCTCCTCGCTGTACTGCTCGGTGCGGCGATCCTCGGAGTGGGGTGGTTCTTCCTCCGGAGCTTCGCCACCCCAGTTCCACCACCTCCTGAGCCCGGGACGCTGCGCCGCATCAAGTTGACCTTCCGCTGCCCCGTCTGCGGCGCCGAGGTTCGCATGACCGCTGCCGATTCAGAGGACCCGGAACCGCCCCGTCACTGCATGGAGGACATGGAGCTGGTTGCTCCCATTGAGTGAGACCCGGCGATCCAGCTCGTTCACTGTCCCGTCGCCTCGACGTCATCCACAGCGGATCCTGGGTTGTCCACACCAATCCACAGATCGCGGTGCAGCGAAGTCAGGGCGTGGGCTCTGAGGGATGGCGCCTGTGGATCGACCGATCGTGTCGACTCCACGCGTCATCAGGGCGTCATCTGGCGCACCTTCTGATGGTGGCCACTGACGGTGGGATCCGGGGTGCCTCGGCGGACTCAGCGGTACTGGGTCGCGACGATGATCCCACCCAGGATCGAACCCAGCCCGGCCACCAGGTACCACCCGTTCCCGCCATCCTCGGCGCCGGGCAGGATCTGCATGTAGTTGAGGATGATGACGAGGAGACCGAGACCCCAGAGGGCGAACATCAGAACCGGCACCCACGGCGGGCTCGGACGGTGGGTACGCGTGCTGCGCCCTGAGGCCGGGGCGGAACCCTTGGCCGGCGTGATACGCCGACTGGTGACCTGAGCGCCGTCCTTGGGCTTCCCGGCCGCCTTGGGTGGACCCTTTGCGCCGGTCGCTCCGCTGGTGCTGTCGGTGCTGTTCGTGCTGTCGGTGGGATCGGCCTCTGAGGTAGCGGCGTCATCAGAGTCGATGCGACGCTTCGCTGGCTTTGCCATGGCCGGAATGGTACCGGCCGGACACTCTCGCCGTGCCACCCCAGGTTCAGGGTGGGAGAGCCACCACCTCCTCCCCTAGCCTGCGGCCGTGTCCGCCCGTGTGCTCGTCGTCGACAACTACGACTCGTTCGTCTACAACCTCGTTCAGTACCTCGGCGAGCTCGGTGCTGAACCGGTCGTTCATCGCGACGACGCCATCACCCTCGGAGACGTCGAGCGGATCCGACCCGACGGCATCCTGATCAGTCCCGGCCCGGGTACACCCGCTGACGCCGGATTGTCCAACGATGTGATCCGCACGTGGGCCGAGCGGGTCCCGATCTTCGGAGTGTGCCTCGGTCACCAGTGCATCGGGGAGGTCTACGGGGGCATCGTCAGTCGGGCACCCGAGGTCGTCCACGGCAAGACCTCAACGGTGCACCACGACGGCGCCGGACTGTTCACTGATCTGCCCACCCCCCTCGAGGCGACCCGGTACCACTCGCTGATCGTCGAGCGCGACTCCGTCCCGGACTATCTGGAGATCTCAGCGTGGACCGACGACGGACTGGTGATGGGCCTCCGCCACCGGTCCCTCCCGGTCGAGGGGGTGCAGTTCCATCCGGAGTCGGTGCTGACCGACGCCGGACACGACCTCGTGCGCAACTTCCTGACCGCCTGCGAACCCGACTGAGCTCACCGAGCCAAGCACATCTGCACCGGGCTGTCCCGACAACGGTGGCCTCGTCGGTGGAGCCCGTCTCGATACGCAGGGTCCAGCGACTACGTCGCCCCGACGACCAGCTCCAAGGGAGTACCCACTGCGATCGGGGTTCCCACGGGGAGGCTCTGCTCGACGACACGGCCGATGAGGACATCACCCGCCGGTAGACGCTTCGTACGGAACCGGAGTACGACAGCATCGCCGGCGACCTCCTCGGCAGTGGCTTGCGTCAGTCCGACGAGCGAGGGAACGGTCGATGACGGGGCCTGTTCGCTGATCACAACGCTCACCGGAGTTCGGGACGCCACCTGCGACCCGGGCGCCGGGTCGACCCTCAGGATGATTCCCGGTTGGACGTCGCTGCGAGCCTCCTCCTCCACCTCTCCCAGTCCCAGTCCCGCCCGTCCGATCGCCGCCATGCCCGGACCGACCGACTCACCCACAACTCCCGGCACGGTGCGCCGAGGTGGACCGGAGGAGACTCTGAGGAGAATCGGTTGATCGGTCGGAGCCGGCGAACCTGCGGCCGGGACCGAAGAGATCACCTCACCCGGCCTCACCAGGTCGTTCGGGATCTCCTGGGTTGCACTGACCAGTCCGAGACGACCGAGCAACGCCTGCGCGATCGGAACCTGGACGCCGGCGACCTCGGGGATGATCGGGCCGGCGGGGCCATCGCTCACGGACAGCACCACCTCACTACCCGATTCGACCTTGGCCCCGGCGCGCGGAGTCTGTGAGAACACCACACCCGGTGGAACGATCGAGTTGGGTGTGAACTCGATGGCCGCCTCGACACCGAGGGCATCGAGTTGTCGTTGGGCCTGCTCAACCGGCATCGAGGTGATCGAGGGCAGCACGACCCTCGGCGTCTCGGGGGGTGGAGCGTTGGTGCGAATCACAGCACGCAACCCAACGAGGGTCACCACGACGAGCAACAGCAACGCCACGACACCCACCACTGCAGCCCACGGGTGCCGGGCGAGGTCCAACTCCTCCGGTGGACCCACCTCGGTGATGCGTGGAGCGGTGGACGCAGCCTGCTTGCGAGACGGCGGGGGGCGAACGCCAACAGCAGTCATGGCGCCACCACCAGCGTGACCACCGAGGCCGGACGAGCCTCGGCTCCGACCTCCGGCGTCTGGATGATCACCCGTCCCGGCAACAACTCCGGTGGTGGTCGACCGTCCCGTGCAGCAGCGAGTACGACCAGGGCGATCTCGTCGGGAGTGGCGGTCACCACGTTCGCCTCGAATCCGCTGGAACGGACTCGGTCGGCCGCTGCTGCTGCATCCTGATCGAGCACCGCAGGAACCGGCGTCGGCGGAGCGTCCCCCGCCACGATGACCGTCACCGGTGTCCCCTCGGCGACGACCGTGCCGGCTGCCGGTTCTGTGCGAACGACTGCACCCGGTGGCAACTCCGTCGCCAGAGTGCCCCGCACCGAGACCACCTCCAGACCGAATGCACCGAGGGCGTAGGACGCAACCGCCAACGAGCGACCGTCGACCTCGGGAACGGGTCGCTGTGGCGGACCGGTCGAGACGACGAGGCGAACCGACCCGTCGCCACGCACCTCGAGGCCGGGACCCGGATCCTGAGCGAGCACCGTCCCCGCCGGCACCTCGGCATCAGGACGCTCCTCGACCTCCACGACGACCCCGGCTTCGTCGAGGCTCCTGCGGGCATCAGCGAGCGGTGACCCGACCAGATCACCGACCACGACCCTGACCGCTCCCCGACTCACCGACAGCGTGACCTTCGAACCAACCTCGAGCCGGGCTCCCGGCAGAGGGTCCTGGGCCAGGATCGCCCCCCTCGGCACGTTGAGACTGAAGGCGCTCGTCGTCTGCACGTCAAGGCCCGCATCGAGGAGTTCGCTGCGAACTCCCGGGACCGGTAGGCCGACCACGTCATCGAGCACCACTGGTCGGCCGCGACCAAGAAGGAGGTCGAGCGGGTTGAGGGTCGGAGCGAAACCGATCAGGGCGACTCCGAGGAACGCTGCGGTGAGCGCAGCCGCTACCGGTCTGGCGCCTCTGATCCGGCCCACGGTCGCGGTGACCTCAGGGGGAGGACATGGTCGTCGACGATGAGGTACTCGTCGTCGGTGACGCAACACCGACGGTGATCCGCACCGTCGAGCCCTTCTCGGCGCTGCTCCCACCCGACGGCTCCTGCGACATGACCTTCCCGACGTTGGAATCCGACGGCGCGAGGTTCTCGGTGGTCACCTCGACCTTGAATCCCTTACCGGTGATGGCGGCCTCAGCGGAACTCTGTGAGTCGCCGACAACGCTCGGCACCTGAACCTGCGCCACGCCAGAGGAGACGATGACGGTCACGGTCGAACCCTTCTTGACCGACGTGCCGACCGGCGGATCGGTCCGGATCACCTTGCCCTTGGCCACGTCATCGTTCGGCTCCTCGTCGGGACCGCCGATCTTGAATCCAGCAGCCTGCAGGGCGGCCTGGGCGGCGGACAGCGACTGCCCACCGACGTTGGGGACGAGTTCCTCACCGGGTCCCTTGGACACACGGAGTTCGACCTCGGAGTCCTTGGCCACCGGAACGTTCGCAGCCGGGTTGGACGAGATGATTCGTCCCGGTTCGGTGTCGGGATCCTCGATGGGAATGATCTTGGAACGCAGGCCGGCCGCGGCGAGGATGAACTCGCCCTCAGGCTGAGTTCGTCCGGCCACCTCCGGTACAGGAACCTGCGCCGGACCCAGGGAGACGACCAACGTGACCTTCGACCCATCGGGTGCCTTGGTCTTCGGTGCGGGGTCTTGAGAGATCACTCGGCCCGCCTCGATGCTGGGATTGGCCTGCTCGCTCACCTCGACCTCGAAGCCCTCACCGCGCAAGAGCGTCTCCGCCTCGGCGCGCATGAGGCCGATGGTGGCCGGAACCTCGACATCGGCGGCGTTCAATCCCCGGGCGAACCAGAAGAGGAGTCCGCCGAGCAGAGCGAGCAACACCACGAGTACGCCGATGAACAGACCTGTCCGGGATTTCGGCTGGTCGTCGTCGGAGTAGTCATCGTCGACCGGATCGACGACCGGTTGAACCGTCGTGGCCGCCGCTGGAACTGCTGCGGCAGCCGCAACCGCAGCGAGTTGACCCTCTGCCAACGTCGGTTGTCCGGCGAGGAATCGATCGAGGTCAGCTCGGAGCGCCTCGGCGTTGTCATAACGGTCGGCCGGTTGTTTCGACAGCAGCATCAAGATGATCGCCTCGAGCCCGACCGGCACGCCCGGCGACACCGCAGACGGACGCGGGGGCTGGTCCTGAACATGCTTGTAGGAGATGGCGAGTGGCGTGTCCCCGGTGAACGGAGGTCGGCCGGTCACCATCTCGTAGAGCACGACACCGAGGGAGTAGAGGTCGGAGCGAGCATCGATCGGAAGACCTTGGGCCTGCTCCGGTGAGAAGTACGTCGCAGTGCCCATGACCGAGCCGGTCTGGGTGAACTCGCCCTCCGATGCCGACAACGCCCGAGCGATGCCGAAGTCGGCGACCTTTGCCTGACCGGTTGAGGTGAGCAGAACGTTGCCCGGCTTGATGTCCCGGTGCACGACATCCTGGGAGTGCGCAAACCCGAGAGCCGCAGCGACCTCACCGGCGATCTCTGCCGCCCGACGAGGATGGAGCGCACCGTCGCGACGGATCAACTGCGACAACGACGGGCCATCGACGTACTCCATCACGATGAAGTACGTGCCGTCCTGGGTGCCCCAGTCGTAGACCGAGACGATGTTCGGGTGGGTCAGACGAGCAGCGGACTGGGCCTCCCGCTTGAACCGTTCGACGAACGACGGGTCGGTGGCGAACTCCGGAACGAGTTCCTTGACAGCGACCGGTCGGTCGAGCGTCCGGTCACGGGCCAGATACACCTGGGCCATCCCGCCCCGAGCGATCGCCCGGTGGATCTCGTAGCGGTCTCCAAGCACCCGGAGGTCGTCATCAGCCATGTGCGGTCCAGCGTAGATGGGCCTGCACACCTTGCAGCGGCACCACGACCGAGGAGGGGACCGAACGACTCACCCGGCACCGAGTGCGGCAGACAGCACCGCACGCGCCACGGGTCCAGCGGTCGATCCGCCGGTTTCGCTGCTCGCACCGGGAAGGTTCTCGACGATGACCGCCACTGCGACGGTCGGAACCTCGCCTGGCCGACCGCCGAAGGCGATCATCCACCCGTGGGAGCGTGGTGGGGTCGTCCCGAGCTGGGCCGTCCCGGTCTTGGCCCCCACCTCGAAACCGGGGATCGCCATGTTCTGAGCGGTCCCATCGGTCACCACACCGATCATCGCCTGACGGAGCGTGGCGGCATCGGTCGGGCTGAACGCCTGACGCCAGACCCGGGGCTCGTACCGCTCGACGACGGACCCGTCACGGGCTCGGATCTCCGCCATGACGTGCGGGGCGAGCACATCGCCGTCGTTGGCCACACCGGCTGCGACGAGGGCCATCTGCAGAGGAGTGGCCCGCACGTCGTTCTGGCCGATGGCGGTCTGGGCCAACCGGGGGGCGTCGGAGTACACCGGTGCGAGACCCGGTGGCCGTTCCACAACATCGCCGAAGTCGACCGGATAGATGGACGTCGCCGCATCGGGCAGGTCGATGGGGGGGATGTCGTTGAAGCCGACCCGCTCGGCCGCAGCGATCATCGGCTCAGGTCCGGTCTGCTCGACTGCCATCTGGGCGAAGGAACTGTTGCAGCTTCGAGCGGTGATCACGATCAGGGTGCCCCCACAGGACGAACCACCGAAGTTGGAGATCGCCGATGTCGTCAGAGGCGGGGTGTAAGAGGTGACGACCGGGTAGTCAGGAGCAGCCGTCGTCACGGTTCGGCTCTCGAGGCCCGCCGCCGCAGTGACGATCTTGAATGTGGAGCCGGGGAAGTAGTTGTCCTGATACGCACGAATCAGGAGTGGCTTCTGGGGCACGGCGTCGAGGAAGCGCTTCGCCGCCTCGGCGGCGGTGGAATCGTTCGTCGAGAGTTGGTTCGGATCGAACGGTGGCCAGGACCACATCGACAGGATCGACCCGTCTCGCGGATCGATCGCCACCACTGCGCCCTGCCGGTCGCCGAGGCTGTCCCGGGCCACTTGCTGGAGGTCCTTGCGCACCGTGAGGATCACGTCGCCCTCGCTGGAGACGTCGGAGAAGAACCCGGTGAGCTCCCTGAGCTTCAGCGCCGTGGTCCTCCCGGCGAGTTCGTCGTTGTAGGACCGCTCCACGCCTGAGGATCCGAGATTGAACGAGTAGAAACCGGTGACAGCAGACAGCAGGTCGGCCTCGGGGTAGATCCGCTGGTAGCGCAGCGTCGCTCGCCGTTCCTCGGAGTACGCAGCGAGCGCACCGTCAGCGGTGATGATCGACCCTCTCGGCTCGTTGAAGTCCCGTTGGAGCTGACGGGTGTTGTCCGTGCGTTCATTGAGTGCGTCGGCCTGGAACACCTGAATCTGGTTGAACCTCACGAACAGCGCGACGTAGCAGATCAGGATCACCACGCCGAGCAGGGCGATCTGTCGCCTCACAGCGCCGCCACCGGATTCCGGGCGCGACGGATCGACTGATCGGAGATTCGCAGGAGAAGCGCCACGAGCACGTAGTTGGCGACCAACGAGGAGCCCCCGTAGGAGACGAACGGCAGGGTGACACCGGTGAGCGGCAGCAGTCGCGTGACGCCCGCCATGATGATGAAGGCCTGAAACGCAATCAACGACGTGAGCCCGACAGCGAGCAACGTCCCGAACGTGGCCCCGGCGCCCTTGGCGATCCGCAGGCCGCTGCCGGCGAGGAGGAGGAACGCAACGAGGACCGCCGTGGTGCCCAGCAGGCCGAGTTCCTCCCCGATGATCGCCACGATGAAGTCGGTCTCATCGAACGGAATCCGCTCGACGATGCCCAACCCCGGACCCACCCCAGCGGTTCCGCCCCATGCCAGGGCGTATGCCGCCTGGATGACCTGGTAGCCGGTCCCGGCCGGATCGACCCACGGATCCAGCCAGATCGAGACGCGGTCCTGGACGTGTGAGAACTGCGTCCAACTGACGAACGCCCCCACAGCGAAGAGGGCGAAACCGATCAGCACGTAGGCCGCACGGCCCGTCGCCACCCAGAGCGTCACGAGGAACAACAGGAAGAACAACAGCGCCGATCCCAGGTCGCGCTCGAAGATGACGACCAGTAGCGAGACGCCCCACGCCAACAGCACCGGGCCGAACTGCCGGGGGTCCGGCGTGTTGAGGCGACCGACCTTGAACGTGGCCACGCTCAAGACCTCCCGCCGCTCGACCAGGTAGCCGGCAAAGAAGATGGCCAGGGCGATCTTGGCGAACTCACCAGGCTGGAAGCTCACCGGTCCGAACGCAACCCAGATGCGGGCGCCGTTGATGTTCTGGCCGAACACCGGCAGGAGCGGCAGGAGGAGGAGCGCCACACCGATCAATCCGAACGTGTAGCGGTATCGCTGCAGGATGCGGACGTCACGAACCAGGACGAGGGTGAGAATGAACGCTGCGATGCCGACGGCAGTCCACGTCGCCTGGAGTCCAGCGAGCTGATCGTCGAGCCGGGCGATGAACACGAACCCGAGCCCGTTCAACAGCGCCACGATCGGCAACACGAGGGCGTCGGAGCACCGCGCCCACCGCCGGACCGCCAGATGGGCGGCCACGACGAGCACGAGGATCACCCCGAGGAACGGGAGGATGTCGGCCGGCAGCGAAGCGTTGCGGCCCAGGCTCGCCAGTGCGTAGGCCCCCACCACGATGATCGAGCAGAGCAGGAGCAGCCCGAGCTCGGTGGTGCGGCGGCGGGTCCCGATCGCAACGACGTTCGGCAGTGGTTCGGCCGGGGTGGGGGGAGCGGTGGCAGTCACGCCAGGATCACGGCCCTGCAGGCGGTGGGACCGGGAGCCCGGGCGGGAGGGCCGGAGGGGGTGGCACCGTTGTCGTGGTCGTCGTCGTGGTGGTGGTCGTCGTCGTGGTGGTGGTCGTCGTGGTCGTGTTTTCGGTGATGAAGTTCTCGGCCTCGGCGACGTTGCTGAACGGTTTCCGGTTCTCCACCTGACGCCGACCGTTCTCCGTCAGATCCGACAGGGTGAAATCCGTCCGTTTCTCGAGCTCGGGGGCGAACCACGCCAACCCCCATGTCTGCCCAGATCGAACCACCACGAGCCCATCATCCTGCTGTGGGCCACCAACGGCATCGGCGTCGAGGAAGTAGCCCTGGCGACCGACGAACGTGATGGTGACCACGGCAAGTGTCACGACCGCCAACAACGCAACGGCGAACGATGCGATGCGCCACCAACTGCGACGTGCTGCGCCGTCGCCGTCGCCGGTGATGACCGGGGCGGTGGCGAACGGCTCGGCCGCCGTGGCCGCGCCGGTATCGCTCGCATCGCCCGCCGCTGTGTCGGCCACCTCCGCCGAGGAGGCCTCGTCGGATCCCATCGGTGATGGATCCCCGTCGTCGACGGACTCGGGAACCCCCTGCGGTGCGCCAGTACCGACCACGGTGAGCACGGTGTCGGTGTGTGGGCCATCGTCGTCATCGTCGAACAGATCAACCGACGGCGTGGAGAACCGCCGGTACCGCTCCACGAGGGGCGTCGGCAGACGGCCGGTGCCCGACACGTCGACGACGACGACGGTGATGTTGTCACGGCCACCGTTGGCGTCGGCCTCGGCGCACAGTCGACGGGCGACGAGTTCCGGGGCGTCAGGTTCGGCGAGCAACTCAGCCATCCGATCCTCGGCCACCTCGTTGAACAATCCGTCGCTGCAGAGCAACAGACGATCTCCATCGGCGGGCCGGAGCAGCCAAGCGTCGACCGCCACCACCGGATCGACACCGAGAGCACGCGTGAGGACGTTGCGTTGCGGGTGGACCTCGGCGTCCTCGGGCGTCAGGCGACCCTCCCGGACGAGTGTCTCGACGAGCGAATGGTCCTCGGTGAGTTGCTCCATCACACCACCGGCGAGCAGGTAGACACGGCTGTCCCCGACGTTGAGGACCGCCAACTCGTGATCACCGTCGTGTTCGATCAGGCCGACGACGCAGACGGTCGTGCCCATGCCCCGGAGGTCGGCGCTGGTTCGGGCGTCGTCGAACACCTGCCGGTTGGCGTCCTGGACGGCGGCCACCAACTCCTCGAGTGACGCAGCGGCCCCTGCGGCGAGCACCCTGACCGTCGTCGACGACGCCACCGCTCCCCCGCGATGCCCACCCATCCCGTCGGCAACGATGGCGATCCGGTCGGTCACCTGATGGCTGTCCTCGTTGGCCGCACGAACCTGACCGACGACGGTGGCCGAGCCCGCCTGGAGTTCGGTCACCTGACCTCCAGGACGAGGTTCCCGACCTGCACCCGGTCGCCGAGTCGGGCCGGCATCTGCCCGACCACCCGAGCCCCGTTGACCCACGTGCCGTTGGTGGAACCGAGGTCCTCCACGAAGACGGAGCCATCCCGGACGAACACCCGGCAGTGCACCTGCGAGACGAACCGCTCGTCGAACACGAGCGAACAACCGGCGGCCCGACCGATGGTGAGCTCTCCGGCGAGTGCCGCCTCGACCCCGGCTCGCGCTGGAGGTTCGACCACGACGAGTCGCGTCGGTACCGAGGGCTGGCGTCGTGAGGACCGTGAGCCACCACCACGCCCGGACCGTCCCTTGCGGGCCGGGGCGGTTGCCGCCGGCCCAGCGGCAACCGCCGCCAGTGTCGCCGCCCGACCCGGTTGCGCAGAGGCCGCTCGAAGAGGCCCCACCTCGGCCCACACCGCTCGAAGGACGCGCAGGAAGAAGAGGTAGAGCAGCGCCAGGAGGCACAACTTGAGCACGGTGAGCAGTTGCTCGGGCACTGGAGCTCCTAGGAGGCCTCGAAGCGCACCAGCGTATTGCCGAACCGGACCTCATCTCCGGATCGAAGCTGATGCTCGTTGATGCGGACCCCGTTGACCTTCGTGCCGTTCGTCGATCCGAGGTCGAACACGGCGAACCCGTCGTTCACCGGCCTGATCTCGGCGTGGTTTCGACTGACGTTGGGATCGGCGAGCACCACGGTGCAGTCGTCGTGGCGACCGATGGACACCACGTACTCGCCGAGCGGAACTCGGTCGCCCGTCGGCAGGAGGAGCGAACCCGGCGGCAGGGCTCCCGGGCCCTCGACGATTCGGGCATCGAGCAAGATCGTCCCCCTCGCAACGGTCTCCGCAGCAGCGACCGTCACGTCGACCGGACCGACGAACGTGTAGCCCTCATCCCGGGCGTGGCCTCGGGCGAGCTCGGCGAGCTCACGGCGCAGCGTTCCCTCCATGCCGGCGAGCGACTCGTCATCGGCGAGGGAGATGGTGAAGTCGAAGTGGTTGGAGACCACCACACGCCCGGCGGCGCTCACCACCTTGTGGTCGTCCATGGCCCGGCGAAGCTTCCGGCCGAACTCAGCCGGTTGCAGGCCCGACTTGAACAAGCGGCCGAAGGTGCTCTCGACCAGATGTTCGAGACGGGCCTCGAACCCCTGTGGTGGCATGGGCGACACGTTAGCGACGGCGGTGGACAACCGGCCTGCGCCCGAGTGGAGAACGACTGGGACCGTCGATAGGATCGAGCGCCGCAGACCGCGAGACGGTCCGAGATGACCCGGCACAACATGGAGATCACATGTACATCGTGATGAACCGCCTCGAAGTGCCCGCCGAGACCGCTGAGACATTCGAGGCCCACTTCTCGGGCAACGTGACAACGACGCTCACCGACGTGCCCGGTCTGCACCGGGCCGCACTACTGCGCCCCCACCGTGACGAGGACCCATACGTGGCCGTCATGGAGTTCACCGACGAGGCAGCGTTCCGCAGTTGGCTCAGTTCCGATGCGTTCCGCGCAGCGCACGGTCACGGACCCCAGCAGGGCGGCGCACCGCCGAGCGTGGCGTCCTACGAGGTCGTCACCGAGGTGACCGGCACCAACTGAGGAGACTGACCTGCGGGTGCGGGATGGAGCCGGACCCGAGCCGTCCCCTACGATGCGCCTTCCACTCGCGCGAGTGGCGGAATTGGCAGACGCGCAGGATTCAGGTTCCTGTGTCCGCAAGGACGTGAGGGTTCAAGTCCCTCCTCGCGCACTCTTGTGGTCGAGCGGGCCCGCTCGACCAGGTTTGACACCCGGCGCCCAGCGAAGTCGCGTGGAGCGGTGCACGTCTCGATGACCGTCCCCACCGATGACCTGGGCTCGGCCCGGACGATCTACCGGGAGCTCGAACAGCTCGGCTACGACCGGGCGTTCTCGTTCGAGGCGAAGCACGACCCGTTCCTGCCGCTGGCCGTCGCCGCCGAGCACACGGAGCGCATCGGGCTCGGGACGGCGCTCGCCATCGCCTTCGCCCGCTCCCCCATGACGATCGCCAACGCAGGGTGGGACCTGCAGGCGCTCACCGGAGGCCGCTTCACCTTGGGCCTTGGCTCGCAGATCAAGCCGCACATCGAGCAGCGGTTCTCCATGCCGTGGAGCCGGCCGGCGGCCCGCATGCGCGAGCTGGTCCTGGCCGTCCGGGCGATCTGGTCGTGCTGGCAGGACGGCATGCCGCTGGACTTCGACGGCGAGTTCTACACCCACACCCGGATGGTCCCGGCGTTCGATCCCGGACCGCTCGCCACGCCACCGCCGCCGGTCCTGCTCGGAGCCGTCGGCCCGGCCATGACCGTCGTCGCCGGTGAGGTGGCCAACGGCCTGCTCGTCCATCCGGTCAACACCCGCCGGTCGCTGCTCGAACTGACGCTCCCGGCGCTCGCCGAGGGAGCGACGCGGGCTGGCCGGGCCGTCGACGACATCGAGGTCGTGTGCGTCACGATCATCGTGACCGGACGGACGGAGGAACAGTTCACCCGCAGCTACGAGGCGGTCCGGACGCAACTGGCCTTCTACGGCACGACCCCCGCCTACCAACCGGTGTTCGCACTGCACGGGCACGGCGGCCTGCACGACGAACTCCGACGGCTCGCCCGCGACGGACGCTGGGACGACATGGGTGCACTGATCGACGACGACCTGGTCGAGACGATCGCCGTCGTCGGTGAACCCGACCGGATCGCCCCGGCCATCCGGGAGCGGCTCGCCGGCATCTCGGACTCGGTGAGTCTGGTCAACAATCGGGCCCCCGATCCCGAGCACCTCGCCGAAGTGGTGAGGGACCTGCACACTCCGGCATGACCACCCCGACCGACATGAAGTAAGGGAGTCTGACTACATTCACGCCATGCTCCGACGCCTGCTGGTCCCACTCACCGTCGCCCTGGCCCTGGTGGCCGCCGCCTGCTCGTCAGGAAGCGGGGAGTCCGCCACCGAGGCCGCCCCCGACTCGCCCACTCCAGCGCCGACGCCGGGCGACTGCGACCCGGTCGACCCGACCGAGTGCCTGCTGCCCTGGCCGAACGACCGGTTCACGACCGCAGATGACACCCGGCCGACCGGCCGACGGCTCGACCTGCCGGCCAGTGGCATGCCGGTCAACACGCAGGGCGTCGCCGTCGACCCGGCCGAGTGGAACCGCAACGACGGGTTCTCGCCGGCATCGATCGGCCTCACAGTGATTCCCGGCCTGGACCCGGTCGCCTCGAAACTCGCACCCCAGACCGACATCGAGGCGTCGATCAAGCCCGACTCCAACCTGGCCGTGGTCGACGTGGAGACCGGTGAGCGGGTCCCGGCGTGGGCCGAGCTCGACACCAACGTGACCGACCCGTCGCGACAGCCCCTCCGGATCATCCCCGCCACCTCGCTCACCGAGGGGCGCCGGTACGCGATCGGCCTGTCGAACCTGCGCCGCGCCGATGGCAGCGAGATCCAGCCGACCGAGGCCATGGCCAAGCTGCTCGCCGAACCCGACGCCGACCAGCAGCGCTGGCTCGAGTCGCTCCGGACGGCCGGCGTCGACACGAACGCGCTCGACGTGGCGTGGGCATTCACCGTTGCGTCCTCCGACTCGCTCTCGGGGCGGCTCCGCTCCATGTGGGACGAGACCCGGGAGCAGGTCGGCGACGGCGCACCGCCGTTCACCGTCACCTCGGTCAACACGGTCGGCCCGGCCCGGTTCGTCGAGGGGACCTTCGAGATGCCCAAGTACCTCACCGGTGACGGTGCCACCGGAACGGTCCTCAACAACGACGGCTCGCCGACCGGCACCCCCACTGCTGAGGGCACGATGCCCAACCCGTTCCTCTGCGTGGTGCCGACACAGGCAGCGGGCCCCGTCCCGTTCGTGGTCTTCGGCCACGGTCTGCTCGGTTCCCGCAACGAGATCCGGGGCATCGGCACGCTCGTGGCGGCCAACGGGATCGGTGTGTGCGCCGTGGACTTCCTCGGGATGAGCAGCGCTGACATCCCCACCATCGGCAAGGAACTCCAGGACCTCAACCTGTTCCGCACGCAGCCCGACCGCATGCAACAGGGCCACCTCGGGTTCCTGCTGCTCGGTCGACTGCTCGCATCGCCGCAGGGGTTCGTGACCGACCCGGCGTTCCAGACCGCCGGCGGCGGACCCATCGTCGACGCCGAGCAGCTCTCGTTCCTGGGCGCGAGCCAGGGCGGGATCCTCGGCGGGGCACCCGCGGCGCTCACCGACGACTGGGACGCCACGGTGCTCGCGGTCGGCGGTCTCGGCTACAACCTGCTCCTCAACCGCAGCACCAACTTCGATCGGTTCAAGCCGATCCTCGCCCAGGGCTACCCGGACGAGCTCACTCAGACGATCGGGATCGAGATGGTCCAGAACCTGTGGGACCGCGGTGAGAACAGCGGGTACGCCCAGCACCTGACCGAGAACCCGTACCCCACCCGCTCCGAGCCGCAACGCGTGCTGATCCTCGAGGCGTTCGGCGACCACCAGGTGGCCAACGTCAGCTCCGAGAAGCTCGCTCGAACCATCGGGGCCCCACGGCTCGCACCGACACTGGCGCCGGGTCGCTCGACCGACGTCGAGCCGTTCGCGTTGATCGACCCGATCCCCTCCCTCCCCTGGCCCGGGAGCGCACTGGTGGTGTGGGACTTCGGATCACCGACACCGCCGGTCGGCCCGACGCCACCACGGGAGGGCGACGACCCGCACGACAACCTGACCGAGGTGCCCCAGGCGCTCGTCCTGCTGCTCGGGTTCATCCAGCCGAACGGCGAGATCGTCGACGTGTGTGCCGGGGCGCCCTGCCAGACACTCGGCTGAGCGGACCAGCCGCCAGTCGCATCACCCAGAACGAGAACGTGTACGAACCCTCCGGAACATGTCTCGCAGAACCCGCCTGTCGTGTGTCAGCAACCAACCTGCAAATGCCAGCTCCCCCAGCTTCCCTCGGGCCCCGGGATAGAAGCGGAGGAACTTCGGCAGGACCTGAGTGTCGGACCAACGGACGGTGATCGACCTCCATGGAAGCACGAGCGGCGAGCTGGTGAGAATGTCCCCGTTGTATCCGGAGAAGACATAGCAACGGAACTCGCGATCGTCACGGAGATCATCGAGCGTGGGTCGAGCAGAACCGACAACACTCTCGGCAACGTCGTGCCTGACCAGAATCACATTGCACTCCGTGACCGCGGCGAGCACGTAACCCATGTCCTCTCCCGCACTGACTGCCGCAGCGGCGCTCGAACCGTGCTGCTCCGCTGAGCCAGCGGGCTGCTCGTAGACCACATCGTTTGGCGCCGTCGGGTTGTACTCGATGCAGATCACCTTCGGCAGGTAGCGCCGGAGCGAGCGCAGCACGTGGATGTCGTGTCCATCGATGTCGATGGAGAGCAGGTCGTAGTCGACGGGAATTGGGGTCCCCGCGAGCAACTCGTCGAGACGGTCAGGACCGGAGGTCGACACCGTGACACAGACTTCAGAAACCTGACCCGCAGGGAGGTTGCCCGACCGCACCGATCCGGCGGAACACCTCCCCGAGGATCCCATCCTCACCATGCTGGGAGTGGACGCTTAACTCGAACCCGGCCAGCGGACGAAGGGGCAAGGGCTTCGCTGACTCGCTGGACAACAACTGCGAGACTACTCGGGCTGGAGTTCGATCAGATTCCCCGGCACGCCCGGGGAGTGAGTGCGATCGGGACTCTCCTGCGATACCGTGCCAGATTCATTCCGAGCACAAAGGATCAGGTCATGAACAAGTTGGCTCGTAGCACGATCGTGGCAACCACCGCTGGTGTGGGGATCTCCGGACTCCTGCTCGGTTGCTCCTCGAGTTCGGAGGAGACCACGACCACCGCACCGGCGACCTCCTCGACGACGGCCGCTGAGACCAACACCACCCAGGCCCCAGCGACCACAGCCGCAGGTGGCCCGGCGGCCTCGCTTCCCGAACCCCCGAGCGGCTCGGTGGAGCAGCAGACGTCGAACGCCAGCGGGATCGTCTACCAGCGTTGGTCCAACGCCAGCGGCGAGTCGGCCCAGCAGATCGTCAGCTTCTACGAGTCGGCGCTCAGCGCTGAGGGCTACACGGTCAGCAACTCCGGTGGCGGTGGCGGCGGCTGGGGCAAGTGGGGCGGAGCCGGAGCCGGTCTGACCGCCTCCAAGTCCGGTTCGTACGTTGCAGTCCAAGCCGGAGGCCAGACCGGCCAGCCCGTGTACTTCGAGGTGTGCCAGGGCAGCAACGAGCAGGCCGTGGACGAGTGCGAGAACCAGAGCCAGGGACCCGACAGCAACTCCCAGGCGAGCTGACCGCCGCCGCACCCGCCAACGACGGGGTGGTCCGCGCCGATCGGCGCTTCCGGGCCATGGGCACCGACTGCCACGTAGTCGTGCGATCCGTGGAGCGACCATCACGTTCGGCCGTCCGTGGACCGGCAGTGGAGGATCTGCTCGATCGGGCCGAGGCCAGGATCCGTGACCTCGAGGTGCTGTGGTCGCGGTTCATCCCGACGAGCGACACCTCCCGATTGAACGAGACCAGCGGTGCACCGGTTGAGGTCGCTCCCGAGACGATGGACCTCCTCGGACGCGCCGACGCCGCCCGGACCGCAACCCTCGGGTGGTTCGACCCATTCCTGGGTCGGGAGCTCGCCGAGCTCGGCTACGACCGGAGCTTCGAGCACATCGACCTCCGCCGGAACACGCCTTCGGAGATCGTCGCAGCTCCGGTCCGACCGGCGATCGGCGAGCCACTCCGGAGCCGCTCTCCGCTGCGGCTCGACACCGAGCACTGCACAGCTGCACTGGCCGGCGGTGTTGCGTTCGACCCCGGCGGGATCGGCAAGGGGCACGCCGCCGACCTGGTGAGCGCCGAGTTGGTCGACGACGGTGCCGTGGGTGCGCTCGTCAACCTGGGTGGCGACCTCAGAGTCCGAGGCCGAAACGACCGGGATTCGTGGCGCATCGATGTGAGCAACCCATTCGATCAATCGCTCGAACCGGTGCTCGGGATCGAGCTCGGTGACGCCGGCCTGGCGACCAGCTCGCCGCTGCAGCGGCGCTGGCGCTCAGCCGACGGGCGCGCTGCACACCATCTGCTCGACCCGCGCAACGGAGCGCCGGCGGCGATCGAACTCGCCGCCATCACCGTCGTCGCTCCATCGGCGGCCACCGCCGAGGTGCTGACCACCGCTGTGGCGCTCGCCGGACCGATCCACGGCGCAGCGCTCCTCAGCCGTCACGAGGCCCGGGCCTGGATCGTCCGCCTCGACGGCGCAGTCGGGCCCGTGTGATCAGAGGCTCTGGTCCCGGCGAGGGCGCACCAGCACCGGCAGCGCCACGCCCAGCTGGGTCAGCGAGCAGCTGCGCCAACCGGGGCGGCAGCCTTCCGTAGGGCGTCGTTGGCATCCGCCGGCAGCTCGCCGAGCGGCGTGGCGACCTGAGCGACGGTCGGGCCGACCCGTTCGGCGATCGGCGCGAGCGCGTCCAGGTCGAAGCCGTAGAGCGCCGCTGCGTTGGCGGCGACGAGCTGGTGGATCCGGGCGGGCTCCATCCCGGCGAACAGCGCCCGGAGGCCCTCCACGGTGAACGGGTAGGTGCCCTCGTCGTGCGGGTAGTCGCTGCCCCACATGAACCGGTCCTCGCCGAGCACGTCGAGCGCGGTCAGGTCGGCGGGCGAGGGCTGACTCACACCCATCCACACGTTCTGGCGGACGTACTCCGTTGCGGTGTGGGCGAGCACCGCTTCCTCGGCGAACCGCAGCTCGCCGGTCGCGCCCGTGGCGCGAATGGTCTCGATGATCCCGTCGAGTCGTTCGACCAGCGGCACGATCCACTCGGCGCCGGACTCGGTGATCACGAACCGCAGATCGGGGTGACGTTCGAACACGCCCGAGAGCAGCATGTGGACCAGCGGACGTTGCGCATAGAACGGCACCTCGACCAGGTACAGGAGCAGCGAGAACGCGTGCGCCCCGTAGTCGGGGAGGCCGGTCCCACCGTGCACGTTGACGGGCAGGCCGAGCGACTCGAGCTCGGCCCACAGCGGCTCGTAGTCGGGGTGGTAGAGCGGCTTCACCCACGTGCAGTCCGGAGGCACGTTCGGCAGGAGCACGCCACCCCGGAGGCCGTGATCGGCGATCCACCGGGCATCCTCGATGGCGTCGTCGACGTCGTTGACGAAGATCTGGCCGATCCCGGCACGCTGGTCGGGGTACCGCCCGCACCAGTCCACGAGCCACCGGTTGTGGGCCTGCACGCCCGCGCGGCGGAGCTCGTAGTCCTCCGGCGGTGGCGGCCCGGCGAAGAGCACGAAGCTCGGGAAGAACGGCGGGATGGTGTTGGGGAACACCACCTCGGCCACCACGCCGTCGGCCTCCTGCTGGCCGATGCGCAACTCGTCGTCCCAGTTGCGGAGCTTCCGCTGGTCACCGAGGTCCCGGAACGGGTTGCGGTAGCCGCCGCGCCACTCGTCGAACCGCTCCCGGTACGCCGGGTCGAGGTACTCGCGGTACTGGTCGTGGCTGCCACCGGCGTGGCAGTCGGCCGAGATCAGCGTGTAGTGATCGGTTGGCGCCGAGGGGACCTGAGCCACGGTGAACCTCCGGTTCGGGACGACGCCGAGCGTACCGCTGCGGGTTGGCAACGGCCCACGCCGGACGCCTCTGCCGGCGCAGAGGGCGACGGGTGGCGCTCAGTCGAGCGGGACGGTCCGGAACTTCGGCTGGGTGATGCCAGTGGCCTGCATCCACCGGAACAGCACGTACCCCTGCCGGTGACCTGCGGTGTCGAGCCAGTTCGGCGTCCCGGGATCGCGATGGGCGACCAGGATCCGGAAGCTGCCGTCTGGCTCGAGGTCTACCTGCGAGCAGTTGAGAATCGTGGTGTGGAAGGACGTGTCGAGGCTCTCCATCCACCGGCTCATGAGCAGGAGGGACCAGTACCGGGTGTCCGGTGGGCGTCCCGTCACCTCGAGCGCCTCGTCATCACCCAGCTGGAACCAGCCGCCGACGTACTTGTTGTCGGGCGTCGGGTAGAAGCCCGCCACGGTCGACGCCTCCGAGTCGACGACGACCTCGTTCGGCCGCTCCTCGAGCTGGGCGGCCATGGCGGCGGAGAACTCGGTGCCGAGCGAGACGAACGACCCGGCGGCCCGGAGCCGCCGGTCCATCCACTCGGCGGTGACGGGCGGGGGCGGCCCCACCCGGTCGGTGCACTCGATGTCGAACGTGGCCGGCGTCTCAGCGGTCCGGTCCAGGTAGTACTGGCGGACGATCGCCACGTCCGCATCGGGCGTGAGCGGGACCCAGGTGGCGCTGCCCAGGTCGTCCGGCCGGTCGGCCGACAGCACGATCTCGAACCGGCCGTCGGTCAGGTCCAGGTCCCGGTCGGAGACGTTCGCGACGATCCGGGTGCTCCCGTCGTCGTTGCGGCCGTAGACGCAACAGGCCAGGTACGAACTGGTGCCGCGCTCGCCGGCGATGCGGTAGCCGTGGCGCCCGCGGATGCTCGCGTAGTCGTAGTCCGTGTCGGGGTTGTCGCCGTAGAACTTGCGGCGGTCGGTCATGAGCCGGACGAACGCCGGGCGGGCCGGGTCGGCGTAGGCGACCGTCATGTCGACGGCGGCGGACAGCAGCCGGGTCACGAACCGGAGCCCCTCGGCCGCCTCCAGCGGGTCGGTCGCCGCCTCGAGCGCGTTGTGCCCCGCCCGACGCAGTTGGTCGCAGAACTCGTCCCAGGCCCGTGCGTCGTCCATGGACGGGACGCTACCGGTCGACGACGGTCCGAAAGGCCGCGACGGGGCTGCTTGATACCCCCGGGGGTACCAGGTAGGATGTCGGCATGTGCTCACGAACCACCTGCCGCCAGTGCGGCCGACCCACGTACTCCGGCTGCGGCCAGCACGTCGAGCAGGTGCTCGGCGACGTGCCGACCGACCAGCGCTGCCAGGGCCACGAGTCCTCGGGCCGGCGCAGCTGGTTCCGGCGATGACACCGCCTGAACCGGCCACCTCCGGGCCGACACCAGCGGCGGCGGGCGAGACCCGCACCGTCGGGGCCATGGAACTGCCCGCCGAGGTCGTCGATGGCGTGCTCAACCGCCTCCGCCGGATCGAGGGGCAGGTCCGCGGCCTGCAGCAGATGATCGCCGACGGCCGCGACTGTCGGGACGTGACCACCCAGATCGCGGCGGCCAACCGGGCGCTCGAGCAGGTCGGGTTCGTGCTGGTCGCGTCCGGGCTGACGTGGTGCGTGCAGCACCCCGACGAGTCGGCCGCCGCTGGCTACGACGTGGCCGACGTCCAGAAGATGTTCATGAAGCTGGCCTGAGGCCGCGACAGCTCGGAGCCAACCCCTTGGCGACCGCTCGGGTACTTGGCGCTCAAGCTCTTGGACCGAACCGTCACGCGCCACGGCCGAATCGGTGACGACCGACCGCACCGGGCGCCCCAGCGGTGGGGTTCAAGGTGTTGCGGATGCACGCCGGCCAGCGGTCCAGTCCTGCGCCTCGTCGCCTGTGCCGGACACGACGGCACCTTCCCCCTCGGGCATCCACTGCGGAACCCAGCGGGCACACAAGCCAACAACAAGAATCGCAACCACCACAACCATCAACGGGTCCAGCGGCACTCGAAATCGAATTCGCGTGAAGGCGACCGCTGTGGCCAGAACGTTGGCCCAGAACACCCCGATCAGGAGTCCCTCACCCCGACGGAACGGAACCATTCGCACGAGGAACGGTCGGACGAGGAACAGCGCCAAGACGGGCAGGTAGGTCACCGCCACGAGGATCGTCTGAGCTGTCGATCGCTCCTGTGCATCGGTAGCTAGATCCTCTCTGACCGCAAATGCATTGACGACCTTGGCGAGGTACAACCGAGCCCACCGCACGGGATCGGCCACGATCCAGTCGACTGCCCGATCCCGCAGGTAGCGATCTCGGCCGACTTCGTCGTCACTGCTCCGGTTGGCCGCCACGATCTCGGCTCGAACATCGACGTTGGTGCCAGTTCCCCCTCCCGCCCCGTCGTTGTTTCCCAGCAGCAGATTCACCCCACTGTTGGTCGAGATGGGAACGAACTCACCAAATGCATTCTGGTTCCTCGCCCCCCAAGCGGCGATCGGGATCGCAAAAGCCACGAGCAGGACGAGGACCGGCATCACTGCGGCACGCCGCAACCTCCACCCGAGCCACCCGACAGCCACGACCAGCACGACGCCGTGGTTCGGCACCGTCAACGTCAGAGCTGCCAGCAGTAGCCCACTGCTACCTGCCAACAGGACAGAACGTCGCCACTGTGACGGGCTCGAGGCCACTCGCTCAACGGCCAGCACGACGGCAACCGAGGCCACGAGAAGGAGCGTCGCCAGCGTCTGCGGGTAGAGCTTGGACGCAGTGAAGACCGTGACGGGAGTCAGCGCCACGACCGCTGCAGCGAGCACGCCTGCTGCGCCTGTTGACAGACGCCGAGCGGTCAATCCCGTCACCAGGACCACTCCACCGAGCAGGAGTGCGTTGGCGACGCGCAGGGCACGGAGCGAATCGTCGAACCACGCCGTGACGCTCAGGAACGCTGGAAAACCTGGTGGTCGGAACGCTGTCGGCCGGTCCCCATCGAGTGAGAAGGCGCCCGAATCGGCCAGATTGCGCGCGAGACTCAGGTAGTCCCGCTCATCCGGAAAGCTCACTAGCTGTGACGACCGGGGACGTTGTCCCTGTCGGGCTGGTTTGGGGTGATCCCCCGGTGAGGTGAGCCCTCCGGGTGAGGCTGTGGGTCTTCCACAACACACAACTCACCTCGGAGGACTCGTGGCTCACGCTAGAAGGCAACACCCCAACGCGCCGTTGACCCCTGAAGGGCGGCGGCGGATGGTCGACTGCGTCATCACCCAGGGCTGGACGATCGAATCGACCGCGGATCGGTTCCAGATCGACGCGAAGACGGTCCGTAAGTGGCGCGACCGCTATCTCGCCGAGGGCGAGGCCGGCCTGTTGGACCGGTCGTCGCGCCCGCACAGTTCCCCGAACCGCACACCCCGAGCAACCCGCCGTCGGGTGGTGCGGATGCGATGCAAACGCCGTTGGGGCGCCGATCACATCGGCCACGAGCTCGGCCTGGCCGCTTCGACGGTCCAGGCGATCCTCAACGCCGAAGGTCTCGGCCGGCTCGACCGCGGTGACCGCGCCACTGATGTCGAACCGGTGCGCCGTTACCAACGCGATCGGCCCGGTGAACTCATCCATGTCGATGTGAAGAAGATCGCCGGGATCCCCACCGGGGGCGGCTGGAAGATCCACGGCCGCGGCAACGACGCTCACGGCGGCCACGCGGGCATCGGCTACCGCTACATCCACTCCGCGATCGATGACCGCACCCGCCTCGTGTACTCCGAGATCCACAACGACGAGCAAGCCGTCACCGCGGTCGGGTTCTGGCACCGCGCCGTGGCCTTCTACGCCACCGCCGGCATCGTCTGCGAACGAGTCATCACCGACAACGGCTCCTGCTACCGATCCGGGCTCTGGCACCGAGCATGCGCCCAGACCGGCACCACCGTGAAGAAGACCCGGCCTCGCCGCCCCCAAACCAACGGCAAGATCGAACGCTTCCACCGGATCCTGCTCGAGGAATGGGCCTACATCAGACCCTGGCACTCAGACGGTCAGCGCCACCGGGCCTATGCCCGGTTCATCCACTTCTACAATCACCACCGATCCCACGGCGCCCTCGGATGGGCCACACCCGTCGCCACCTTCAGGGACAACCTCCCCGCGGAGCACAGCTAGCTCCCCGCCACGAGCGGCGAGTCCAGCAGCGACCAGCGCAGCCACCACTGCCAGCAGTGCGACGATTGGCAGACTTCGGCGGTCTAACCATCGGAACGGACGCACGATCCAACGTCCGCGAACCTTCGATATGGATTGTTCCACAGCGTCCAGATCGTACCTGCGGAGGGGGACCCGATGATGATGTCGATTGAGGGTTCAGGGTTCGGCCTGGCAACTCCAGTGGGACGTCGGTGGGCCGGTCAGCACCTCTCGACCCAACGCACCACCCCGCCTTCACCCTCTGATGACGAGGTCTAGTCAACCGCGTGGCACGCGACATTGATCACCAACCGAATGACATCCCCACCTGTCCGACTTGTGGGTCGACGAAGTCGAGCGGCGGGCATTGCGGCTTCCTGCACTCAGCCCGGGCCAGCAGCAACTCGTGAGCCATCCGAAGGAAGAGATCACAGCGGTGGACCCGGAGATGTCGGGCGTCGACGACTGCACTCCCGGCTTCCGCTAATCGTCGGGACCGGTTCTCGTCGGCGAGCAATACCTCAACGGAGTTCACCACCATCGGTATGGTTCGTGCAGGTACCCACTCCTCCCCCGGTCGCAAGAGCGCTTCCACGCCGCTCACCTCCCAATCGACGAGGGGTCGGCCAGACCGTAATGACACGAACAGCCGATCCGAGGCATAGAACCTCCCAAGGGAACCCGGATACCCGCCCACGACCACAGCTGCCTGCGCCATCGCTTCCACTTGTTCCCGATACGGAATGGCCCCTCGCCACGAAGGGAATCCCTCCCATCCATGCCCGTAGAGCGCAAACCGGCTTCCGAACCGACGCTGGAGAGCACCGACGAGTCGTCGACGCCGTTGAGAAACCCACCAGTGGCGGCGAAGCGGATTCCGGCCGTGCAGACTCCCGACAAAGACAACGTCGTGCTCGGGTTCTGCTGGCGGAGCCACGAGGGGGAAGACGGCTTGGTCGGCAGCGAGAGGCATCAGTGTCACCCGCGGGGCCCCGACTCGCATGAGGCGGCTCGCAAGACGGCCCATCGAAGTCACGAGGACGAGATCCGAGACACTCGCCGCTTGCAGCAGCGAGGCTGGTACCGGATTCAAAGGGGATCCCAGAGCATCTCCGCAGGACGTGATGATGACCGGTGGTTCGCGCAGAGCGCTGAGTCTACGAACGAGCGGTCGAACATCAGGCAACTGTCTGCCGTGGAAGTACTGGAAGTAGAGGATGCCGACCCCTCCACTCAGTACTCGTTCCTCAATCTCATCGAGCAGGTCCGAGGAGCGGACCCGACTTGGGCCTCGTTGGATGTCGGACCGACCGAAGACGAGGTCGAGACCGCTGATTCGCCCGTCACTGACCGCTCTCTGGAAGGCTTCGAACTCACCGGGATGGTCGGCAGCCTGGGATCCCTGCCACGCCACGACCATGCGGGGCGCTTCAGCGGGGTCGCCTCTCTCCTTGCAGGAGCGATCCACATCGTTCACATTGGCACAACATCCGGATCCCCGCCCTGGACAGCGGACTCAAGGCCGTGGACACCCAACTGGAAGTCCTCGTCGCCGCCACCGGCACGACCCTGGCCGGCATCGTCGGCATCAGCCATCTGAACGCCGCCCGCATCCTGGGCGAAGTCGGCGACGTCCGCCGGTTCCGATCGCCCGCTGCGTTCGCCGCAGGCAACGGCACCGCCCCCATCCCTGCGTCCTCCGGCCGAACCGACCGGCATCGCCTCAACCGCGGCGGCAACCGCAGATTGAACAGGGCCCTCTACGTGATCGCCATCACCCAGACCCGCCACGAGCCCCGCGCCGCCGACTACCTCGCCCGCAAACGGGCCGAAGGCAAGACCAGGCGAGAAGCGCTCCGGTGCCTCAAGCGACGGCTCTCCGACGTCGTCTACCGGCAACTCCACGCCGACCTCACAGTCGCACTTGACACATAGAAGCTGAGATCTGGTCCACGAACCCCCTCGAGCGGGTGAACAAGGAGATCAAGCGCCGCAGCCGCGTCGTCGGCATCTTCCCCAACGAAGCCTCCGTGGTCCGCCTCGTCGGCGCCGTGCTCGCCGACCTGCACGACGACTGGAACAGCAGCGACCGCCGCTACCTGTCAGAGGGATCGATGGCGAAGCTCTACTCCGAGCGCGAAGATGCTCCGACGGTCACCGCCGAACTCGAAACCAGCGACTGACCCACACCGAGGATCACCCTCGAATCCCCACCACTCCACGGGGCGCTGCCACCCGAGCCTCGTCGAGAACCGTCTGGGCGGCCGGCGGGCCACCGGCCTTGCACCACTTCGAGATCGTGTCCGGGTGATATCCGAGCTGCTCGCCGATCTCCACGTACGACATGCCCTGGCGTCTCATCGCCAACACGTCCATGAACTCCTCCTGCGCCATCATGAGCAGCTGTCCCTCCAGCGTCTCTGACTTGCTTGGTCGCTCGACAGGCTGGAGGGGCCACACGCTCTTCAGTGGGATGTCAGGAGGAACAGCCCCACCCCACCGAACCCGGTTTTCGTTGATCGCCAATCCCAGGTTTCACGGATCGCGCACACGTCTGGCCGCTGTGTTCCTCGTCGGCTTGGCAGGATCCACACTGCGTCGGTTTGCGTGGATCTGGCTGACGAGCGAACTGTTCCGACAGTGTCTCTACTGGGCTGTGATTCCGCCAGCGATCGGAGTGTTTCGGTTAAATCCGCTCCGTCTCCCGTCTTCGGCGGCGATCGTGGCCACCGCTGCATCAACGCCGGTCTGGGCTGTGGTGCGTTGGTGGGGCGAGGAGAGCGTGACTGCGGCGCTCCTGGCAGGCGCCGCCGGCTTGGCCCTCGCTGGCTCGCTGGGCTCCGCCCTGCCAGCCGCGCGATCACTCGTCCAAGACGTTCCAGACATCGGGTCCGCTGCGGCGCGCCGACCGTCCGCCTGAAGCCGCGAGCACCCGCCGGTACTCGGCTTCCTGGCGGACGGCCACCTGGTCCAACGAGAAGCGGGATCGCGTCCGCTCGAAGGCCGCTCGACTGAGGTCGCTGCGTCGCTCGCGATCGTCCAGCAGGTCGACCACGGAGCTGGCGAGTCGCTCCGGCGACTCGACATCGGCCAGAACTCCCGCTCTGCCGTCATCGAGGACCCATGGAACAGCTCCGCTCTGGTGACCGCCGACAACCGGGATGCCCTCGTCGATGGCTTCGATCAGGACCATGCCGAACGACTCCTCGAGCGAGGGGTGCACGAACACGTCGAGGGATCGCATGAACTCGGCGACCTGACCGGACTCGATCCGACCGACGAACTCGACGCCGGCGGTCAGGCCCCTCGACGTCGCCCAGGCCGCTGCGGCCCCGTCGGGTCCGTGGTCGGTGCCGGCGAGACGCAGCAGCACGCCGGGGTGCGACCGGCGCACGATCTGGAAGGCGCGGAGGAGGGTCGTGACGTTCTTGAGCGGGCCGAACCCCGAGTTCAGGGCCCCGAGTCGGGGCAGGTCGTGCTGGGGTAGGGGCGGGCAGGTGTCTCGCATGACACGGCCGTTGGGGATCACGGGGACGGAGCGACCGGTCGACTCGAAGACGCGCTCAGCGATGTAGGGCGAGTTCGCGATGAGGTGCGGCGCTCGTCGGAGCACCTTTCGCTGCATGCCGAGTCGTACGAGGCGATAGGGATGTCGATGATGGCGGAGGATCTCGGGGGCCCAGTCATGGACCGTGACGAGGGTAGGGTGGTCTGAGGCCAGCGCCGCCAAAGCGAACTCGTAGGTCCAGTGCGCGTGGACGATGTCGACGTCGGCTCGATGGAGCCGCTCGACGGACCACTGACGCTCCACCCGGAATCCGTCGATCCAGCGATGCCGGCGGCGGTACGGCCCAACCTCGAGGTGCAGTCGATCGCCGCGGTACGAGCCCCAGTCGTCGGGATCGGGTGACAGCGACACGCACACTAGCTCGTGGCCGCGCCGGTGCAGCTCCTCGACCAGGTCGGTGAGGACACGAGACTCAAGCCCGGCCCCCAGCTGCGGACGATCCTCCAACCGGGACCGGAGGCGATAGAGCGTCAGCGGCCCTGCGAGGCCGATTCGCAACGGTTCCGCAGTTCCCTTCATGGTGCCTGCGGGGCAGACTGCCCCACCAGCTGCCGGTACATGGCGATCCAGCCGGCTGCACCCGCCTCCCGACCGAAACGACCTCGCGCAGCGTCAGACTGCTCGCGAGCCGCTGCGTCATCGAGCCGCCCAGCAACCGTTGAGAGCGCTGATGCGAGGTCACGTGCCCGTGCCCTGAAGGTCAGCGCGTACGGGAGGGCGGTAGCCACGTCACGCAGTCCGGGCGCGTCGGCCAGCAGGAGGTGTAGTCCGGCACCGGCTGCCTCCAATGGTGCGATGCCGAGCCCTTCGTGCCGCGACGGCATCACGAAGCCGTCCGCCGCCCAAAGTGCTGGTCTCGGGTCGCTCATCGAACCGATGAACTGCACGTCGTCGTCGACTCCGAGCTCGGCTGCGAGTGCGACCTCGTCGTTCAGCGTGCTCCCTGATCCGACGTGGAGGACGAGTGGCCGCGCGTCGGGCTCCAAGCGCGCAATGGCCTCGAAGAGCATTGCGTGGTTCTTGACGGGAGCGCAGTTCCCCACGACCGCCAGGGTGACGCGGTCGTCGACCTCGAGCATCGCCCTTGCCTGCTCGCGCCTGCGTTCGTCAGGCGGTCTGAAGTGCTCGTCGTTGAACCAGTTGTGGAGCACCCGACTGGGATTCCGGAATCGCTGCCACTCGTTGGACTGCACCGACTCGGAGACGGAGGCGGTCGTCACTCCGAGCACACGCGCCACGAGCCGCTCAGCCGCCTTTCTCGCTCGAAGCGCACCATCGAACTGGAACACACTGTGCACCGACCGCAGCACGGGCGCGCCCGTCGATCGTGCGGCAAGCTCGGTCACGGCCGAGGCGCGCTCGGTATGCACGTGGACGAGATCAGGAGCATGGGCGACGACTAGATCGCGGAACGCCCGCGCAGCTGCTTGGCGGGAGCTCGCTACGAGATGTGTCACCTCAATGCCGGCAGCTTCGAACTGTTCCGCAATCTCGCTGTCGGACGGGTCCGCCAGCGACGCCACCGACAACTCGATACCCGATCGGGAAAACAGGTCGGCGGACGAAAGCAACATCATCTCGGCTCCTGAGCGGCGGAGTGGTCCGAGGAGGTGAACGACCTTCATGGTGCGTCGTGGTGTGAGCGCCGGTGACCGCCGACCGTAGTCCGGTGGATATGGTCCATCTGGACTGCGTGGGCTGCCAGGGTGCACTGGGAAGGCCACGAGCTGGCGTTCGTCGAGGCGGCGCGCCAACGTGATTCGTCACCGAGGAGCTTCGACGCTGCTGCTCCCGGCGAGCGTGCACACGTCGATGCCGGCCCCGTCGGAACGAGTGCCCCCGCTTCCGGTGGCAACCAGTCGCGTGCGCCGTGATGTTCAGGGCTGACGAACGGGAGTCCGCGAGCGCCTGCCTCGAGGAGCTGTACCCCGGAGCTGTCGCGAAGACTGGTGAAGAGGAAGGCTTCCGCTGCGTCGTAGTGCGGGATCACCTCCTCCCACGGCACCTCTCCGAGGAACCGAACCCCGCTGTCCACTCCGAGGTCGACAGCGGGGCGACGGGCCCGTTCGAGGTCCGACCCGGCGCCGACCACCTCGAGCGCCTTGTCCCGGTCCACATATGCGATCGCCCGGACGGCCACGGACAAGCGTTTCATCGGCAAGGAGCGCTTAACCTAGAGCAGACGCTGGAACGGTGGAAGTTGATCGACCGTCGGCCGCTGCAACAACACGTCGGGTGTGAGGTCCGGCATCATGAGCTGCGGTGGCGGGCCAGCGATAACCGTTGTCAGTCGTGCGGAATCTGAGTTGGTTGCCAACACAACACCTCATTCTTCAACATCTCTCACGACAGAAGATTGCGGCGCGAGAATCCCAGAACACGCGATCTGAGTCGCTGCCGACGGAGTTCTCGCGGTTCGACCTGTTAGAGCAATGACGTCGGCAGGCACTGGCCGCCACCGACCGGACCGAACACGAACCGTGCGTCCCAGCGGACGAGGGGGCTCCCCCACGAGAAGTGGTGCGCCACGTCGAACGACGACGGCCGGTGCAGATCTTTCGCTCGCCGCGGCGCGAAGCGGAGCCGGGAAAGATATGCGACGTAGATGGATCCCATCCCAGGGCTGCGAGGGGCTGTTTGATGCCCCCGTGACGTGGCCGACATGCAGAAGATGTTCTGAAGCTGGCCTGAGCCCGCGGCCGCCCGTCCCGATCGCCACGAGCGACTTGGAGATCCCCGCCACCCGCTCGGACCAGATCTCACTCGTCGGGAAGAGCCTCCGTAGCTCGGTCGCCGAGACCAGGTCGGTCATCAGGCACTCCTCCTCGTTGGCGGCGATCCGCTCCGGCGACCGCTCGGAACCGCCACGCGGACCCCAGGACCACCGGGTGGCGATCCAGAGTCGCGGCCGGTCGGGGAGGAACTGCAGGCCGGGAACACCCCAGTGGGGCTCGATCGGGAAGTAGCGGTCGGGGGTCTGCACCCAGTGACGGGGTGCCAGCTCGTGGACCCGGTCGGCGAACTGCTGGCGCCTCACGAACCCGCCGACGTGCTCGATTACGGTGGTGCTGAACGCCAGGTCGAAGGACTCACCGCCGCCGTCGAACTCGCAGGCGTCGCCCCGGCGGGTCGTGATCCACTCCGACGACGGATCGGACCGGTCCAGCGCCCCGTCACTGAGGTTGACCACGACGACCCGGGCCGGTCGCAGTCCGCTCCAGAGCCAGTAGTCGACGGTGCCGCCCAGATCCACGACCGACATGTCCGACAGGTCGGGGAACGACTCGAGCAGGCGACGATGGCGGCGGTCGCGAGCCCGTAGGGACAGCGACGACCCCTGTCCGCCCATGACCCACCGGTGGACTGCGTTGCGTGTCTGCACGACCCGATCATCGCACCCGCACCGGCCCCGGCCCCACCGGAGCGGGCCGGCCCTAGGGTCCGGCGGTGCCCGGGCCGATGAGCGTGACCGACCAGGAGTGGGACCGCCTCCTCCGTCGGGTCCGGGACGCCGTTGACGTGGCGAGCTGCGGGCCCGTGTCCACGCCCCCGCAGGACGGGGGGGATCCATTCGGTCCTGCGCACCGTGCGGCGATCGAGCGGCACCGGATCGGAGAGGTGCTCGCCCGCGACACGACGGGGCTGAGCGACGAGGATCGCCGCTGGATCCGGACGCGCGCCGAGGTCAACGCCCGGCGCTCGATCGCCTCGGCCGGCCGGGCCCACGCGGTCACGACCTCGCTGGCCGACGCCGGGATCAGGTCGCTCGTCCTCAAGGGCACGCCACTCGCCGTCGTCACGACCGGGGATCCGGGCGGACGCTGGTGCGGTGACATCGACCTGCTCGTCGACCCCGACCGGTACGAGGACGCGCACCATCGGCTCCTCGGGTCCGGCTGGCAGCTCGCATCGGGGCCCGCCGCCGACCCGACCGGCCGGGCGTTCGCGTGGACCCGGTGGATCGACAACCACGCCTCATACCGCCTCGAGGACCGTGCGGCGCCGGCCGGCTACCTGGAGCTCCTCTGGCGACTCGGTCGGTCGATGCTGCTCGACCTGGACTTCGAGACCCTGTGGGACGCCCACGCCGAGGTGGACGTGGGCGGTGTCGTCCTGCCCGCACCGGGGCCCGACCACCTGCACCTGCACGTGCACGTGCTGGCCCACGCACTCCGCCACAACACCGAACGCCTCCAGTGGGCCGTCGACGTGGTGCTCCTCGAACGCGGCCTCGACGATGCTGCGTCGGAGCGCAACGACGAGCTCGCCCGGCGCTACCAGCCCGTCCGGACACGCGCGATCGCCCGCACCGTGGTGCAGCAGCTCGGCCTCCTCGACGGGGAGGACCGCCGGACGCTCGGCACACTCGACCGCAGGATCGTCCGCGCGTCCGCCGAGACGCTGCGGACGGGAACGACCGGGTGATCGCACACCGCCGGGACGCTGGCGGTCACCAACTCGGCATCCGGGATGGGGCGCGCCGTCGGAAACGCCGGCACCCGAGGCCTCGAGCGGGTCCGGGGCCACCTGCCCGAATTCCTCCCCACGCAGGTCCACCGCCTCCCCGAGGCCGGAACCCGCCCGGCGGTCACGCCAACCTTGCCCGGTTCGCCCTGCGCAGCCATGCTCGACCCCGTGACAGACCAACCGAGCCTGCCGCACCGACTGCGGGCCCTCGCCCACCGGTTCAGGATCGATGTCCGTCGGTGGCCGCCGCCCCGCGATCCGGCGCTCGCCCACGTCGGGCTGATCGCCGGCGCCCGGATCGACCTCGTCCTCGACGTTGGAGCGGCCGGTGGGGGATACGCGCTCATGCTCCGAGGCCGGGGTCACCGCGGCCGGATCGTGTCCTGCGAGCCGCTCCCGGCGTCGTTCGAGCGGCTCCGGGCGGCGTCAGTCGCCGACCCCGACTGACAGGTGCGGCGGATCGCCGTCGGCGCCGCACCCGGGACCCGCTCGCTCCAGGTGGCCGGCAACGCCGACTCATCGTCGTTGCTCCCCATGCTCGACGCCCACACCCCCGCGGCGCCCCATACGGCGACCGTCGGCGAGGTCGAGGTCGAGGTGACCACCGTCGACGACCTGCTCGACGCCAACGCCCGACCGGAGGATCGCGTCCTGTTGAAGCTGGACGTCCAGGGGGCCGAGTCCGCCGTGCTGGACGGCACCACGCTCGAGCGGATCACGGCGATCCACCTGGAGCACTCGCTCGTCGAGCTGTACGCCGGGAGCGCGACGTTCGACGCCCTGCACGGCCGGCTCCGCGACGCCGGGTTCCGGCTCGTCGACGTGTCGCCCGAATTCCGCGACCCCCGGAACTCCCAGCTCCTCCAGTTCGACGCGACGTACCTCCGCGACGCCGACGACAGACCCGTCGGCGTTCAGCCGTCGATCGCCGCCTTGTACTCCTCCTCGAACCCGAGGACCACCGCGTCCAACGAGAACCTGGACGATGCGTCCGAGAACGCCTGCCGGGCGAGCGTCGCCGATGCGGCGGGGTCGTCGAGCAGGGACACCACGGCGGCAGCGATCGCCTCCGGCGACCCGACGTCGACGAGACGGCCCGATGTCCCCCCGTCCAGGACCCACGGGACCGCTCCGGCGTCACGGCCCGCCACGACCGGTGTGCCTGCGGCGATCGCCTCCAGGATCACCTGGCCGAACGTCTCCTCGAACGACGGGTGGACCAGGTCCGACCCACCCCCCAGGAAGGTGGCCACCTCGCCGACCGGGAGCGGCCCGACGAAGTCCACGCCGGCCCCGAGTCCCCGGTCGGCCGACCATCGGGCCGCAGGTCCATCCGGCTGGTAGTCGTAACCGGCCAGCCGCAGCAGTGCGTCCGGGTGCGCTCGACGGATGAGCGGGAACGCCTCGAGCAGCGTCGCGACGTTCTTCAGGTTGCCGAACCCGTTCGCCAGCGCCACGACCACCGGGGGGCCGGCTGCGGCGGCCGGGGGCGGGTCCGGCGGGAACTCGATGCCGTTGGGGATGACCCGCACCGGCCGCCCCGTCCACCGGGTCGCCCGCTCGGCCAGGTAGGGCGAATTCGCCGTGAACCGGGCCGACGACCGGAGCACCCGGGCCTGCATCCCCAGACGGACCGCCCGGTAGTGGTCCGGTCGGTGACGGAACACCGGCGGGGCCCAGTCTCGGATGCTGACGACCACAGGGAGACCCGTCCGCAGGGCGCCGAGTGCGAACTCGTAGGTCCAGTGGGCGTGGACGACATCGGCGCCCGACTCGACGACCGCCTCGGCGACCGCAGCGCGCTCGGTGCGGAAGGCGTCGGCCCAGCGGCGGTGCGGGCGGTACGGGCCGACCAGCACCGTCAGGTCGCCTCCCCGGTACCGGCCGACGTCCATCGGCTCCGGGCTGAGGGTCACCAGGTCCACGCGGTGACCGCGTTCGACCAGGCCCAGCACCAACCGGCTGATGATCGGCGCACGGTATCCGGCGGACGGTGGTGCCGGCCCGTCGAGGTGGGGAGCGACCAACGACAGATCCGCAGGACCGCAGACGGCCACGTGCATCAGGAGTGCCCCACAGCGGTTGCCACCACGGCGCCACGGTACCGACCTTCCGTGAGCGCCGATGCCCGCCATCACGATCTCCGGCAGCGGTGACTGGGTGCCTCGTCTCCGAATCTCCGGGAGGGTGTCCTCGTTGCCGCCCCGAGACACTCCGGACGAGGATCCTCGACGACTTCCACATTGATCCTGCGAATCGGCGGAGGCCGTCGGGGAACGCACGGCGCGCGAATCCGTTGGAGCACTCGTCTAGGGTTTCGACATCAGTCGCCTTCAGGGCCAAATCCGCACTCTGCGCCGATTGGCCGGTTCCGATCCGAAGACAGCCGCCGCGTTCGCCCTCCGACTCGGGTACTGGCGGGTGCTCACCGCAGCGGGCCGCGGCGCCACTGTCCGGATCGAGCCATCCGGCGCCTTGTTCTGGTGCCCGCCCGAGTGGCGCGGCGTGACCAAGCTGTTGTTCGCCCAACGAGGGTGCTACGACGTTGAGCTGCGTCGACTGACCGACTGGGTTGGCCCGGGCGACGTGGCTGTCGATGTTGGAGCGAACTACGGCGTCTACAGCCTGAGTCTCGCGTCGATCGTCGGGAACACGGGCAAGGTGTACGCGATCGAGGCGTCACCCTCCGCGGTTCAGGTTCTGACGCACAACCTCGAACTGAACGACGACCTGTCGAACCGCGTCGAGGTCATCAGCGCTGCAGCAGGATCACGAACGGGAACCGCAACCCTCTTCGGCCATGACGACCCGTCGCGGAGGTCGCTCGACCGTCAGGACACTTCGAACAACGAAACTGAGCAGATCGATGTCGTTCGACTCGACGAGATCATCACGACCTCCGTCGACTTCCTGAAGATCGATGTCGAAGGACACGAGCTCCCGGCACTCACGGGAGCCATGGAGCTGCTGACGGCATCGAAGCCGACCGTGCTCATGGAGTTCGTGCCGGCTCAAGCAGCACGAGCGGGGTGGGACCCTCACGGCAGCTGGGAGCTCCTGGACCGTCTGGGCTATCAGTTCTTCCGCGCTGACGGCCATGGGTACCGCCGACTGAGCAACCCTGCTGAGGTCCACGACGCCAACGTCTTTGCGAGCGCTCAGCCGGACCATTTGCCACCCGGCGCCCAGTGGGGCGAACCCCACTGACGGCCGCTGTCACTGCGGGGGGACCAGCTCGGCATACGCCGACTCGAGCGCCACTGCCTTCGATTCGGCAGTATGTCGCTCGGCAAATCGCCGACTGGCGGTCGACGCCGTCGACCAGTCGTCGTCATTGTCGAGCAGCCTCTCAACCTCCCGCGCAAGTCCACGCGCCACCGTCGCCTCGTCCGCCACGGGCGTCCTCCCGCCGGTCGTGAGCGGCACCCACTCGCGAACTGCCTGGTGATCGATTCCCACGATCGGCCGCCCACGAGCGGCGGCCTCGAGCAGCTGGGCCCCGAACGAGTCACGGAGGCTCGAGAAGAGGAAGACATCGCAAGCATCCAGTTCGTCCACAACTCGTTGCCACGGCACCGCTCCGTGGAACTCGACCCGTCCAGCGATCCCGAGTTCGTGGGCCAATCGAAGGCACGCTTCGCGCTCCGGACCTTCCCCGACGACACTCATGGTCACGGCGTCGTCGGTTGCTGCGATCGACCGCATGGCCAACCGCAGCCCCTTCCGGGGCAGAGCCCGACCGACCCACAGCACCCGTCGACGCCGCCCCCGACGTGGGTCCGGGGGAGCAGCGAGGAGCGCCGGCGGGGTGATGTCCGGGATCATGAATTCGACCCTGCGAGCGCCAGCGCCCCGCAGGAGATCGGCGGTCCGTTGATCTCCCGCGAGCGCAAGGGCTGAGCGCTTCGCCGTTCCCCTGGTCAGCGGGTTGAACCGACCACTTCGAACGGAGCGGTCACGCACCCGCTCACGCCAACGGTCGGGCCATTCGAGCACCGTGTACAACTCGGATGGAATCCGGTACCCACCTCCAACTGGACCGAACACGAACGGCCGGCCGAGCCGGGAGAGGGGGCTTCCCCACGGGGCACTGCCCCACGAGAAGTGGTGAACCACATCGAAGTGGCGGTCGAGCAGAAGCGATGCCGCTCTGCGAGCGGAGTCGTGCTGCCATCGAACGTACTGGGAGTAGACACCGACATTGCCCCGGGAGAGCAGCCCGGTGCTCCGGGTGCTGACTCGGACCACCTCGACACCCTCGGGAGTCGAGGCATCGTCCATGTCGTCGTGCAGACGGTCCGAGGTCAGGACAACGACCTCATGCCCCCGGGCCGCAAGGGCCTCGACGGTTCGCCACGAGGTCCCGGGCTCGCTTCCGCGAAGCGGCGAGACCGCATACGCGCTGAAAAGGATCCTCATCGCTGGATCGTAGCGAGGCGATCAGGGTCCTCGGCCCCCGTGTTGGGCGGTGACGGCACCAGTGACATGACCCGTTGCGGCCGGTCGACTCGGTCGACGGGGAGCCCGGTGTCCACGAGTCGGTCGATCACCGGGTGGATTCTGGCGGGTGCGGCAGGACCGGCCCGACGACGCACCGATAGGGTCGTCCGCACCGTGACGGCACCCGGATCCGAATCAGCAGCACATCAGGCGGCTCGCCCTGCAACGCCGCCGAGGCGCGTCCGGATCAGCATCGCCGCACTGCGGGCGACCTGGGCGTGGCGGGCCCGCCCCCGGAGGTCGGATCCGCGGAGGATCGTCCGCCGGGCCGCCGAGCGGTTGCACCTCCGTGTCGCCCGGGACGGCGACACGGTGTGGAGCGCCTATGGCGTCCCGCTCGCCGATCGCGGCACGGACGAAACGTTCGTCCTCTGCGTACTCGGTACCTACGGGTACCGGCTCGCCGACCTGCTCCGGGAGCAGGCCGAGGGCGTCGTTCTGCTCGACATCGGGGCGAACGTGGGCCTCTACTCGCTCATCGCTAGCCGCAGCGGCGCGCAGGCCGTTCACGCCTTCGAACCCGACCCCGACACCACCACCCTCCTCGAGCGGAACCTGATGGACGTCGCCACCGCACGGATCCACCCCGTCGCGCTGTCGGATTCGCCGGGGCTGACCGCCCTCCACCGGGTGCCGGGGCACTCCGGCAGGTCCTCGCTCGAGCCCGCGGCCGTCGGGTCGTCCGACTCCAGCATCCCGGTCACCGCTGTCGACGGGTCCTACCTGGACGCCAACGTGGAGGTCTCACCCGGGTGTCGCGTGGTCGTCAAGATCGACGTCGAGGGGCACGAGCTCGACGTCCTCCGGGCGATCCGACGCTGGTCGGACTGGACGGCCGTCGCGTGATGTGGATCGAGTTCCGGTCGGGTCCCGACGCCGTGACCGCCGACGAACTGCTGCGCTCCGACGGGTTCGTCGAGGTCGAGCGGGTCGGTGGCCCCGACCAGTGGGACGCCCGGTACGAACGACGACCGGCGATCAGCGGTTGACCAGACGCGACCGCAGCCCGCCGGCGTCGGTGCGAACGGTCCGGCCGAGCGGGCTCACCACGAGCAGACCAGCGAGCACCACGCCCAGGGCCGCCGACCCGACCATCGACCAGAAGCCGGTAGAGCCAGCGACCCGCACGACGCCGACCACCGGAGCCGAGGCGACGGCGGCCGCCAGCACCGCGAACGCGTAGCGACCGACCAGCTCGACTCGGGTGACACCGAGACGGGGGACGATCCAGACCAGGTACAGCCCGAGTCGGACCACCGATCCGAGCGACCACGCCGCGGCCAGCGGCACGAGTGCCGGTCCCTTCAGGACGACGGCACCGATCAGGGCCAGGTTCACGACCAGTGACACCGTCTGGAGTGCGAGCAGTCGACCGACCATCCCCTTCGCCACGGCGGCGACACTCGGGACAGAATCGAGGTACCCGAGGGCCTGGGCCGCCGCGACGAAGGGGAGGACCTGGGCCGCGGACTCCCACCCCGGACCCAGGAGCCACGGCACCAGCGCCGGAGCGGCGGCGGCGACGACGGCCGCGACCATGAGCACGACGGCGGCCTGCAGGCCCACAGCGATCCGGAGCGCTCCCGCGAACCGGGATCGCTCGTGCTGGACCCGGCTGAACCCCGGCAGTAACCCGGCCGTTACCGCCGTGGACAGGTACTCGAACGGCACCCCGACCAGGTAGGTGGCCCGTGAGTACTGACCGATGGCCGACGGGCCGAGGTACCGGGCCACCGCGACCGTGTCGAGGTTGTAGGTGAGGAACTGCAGGAACCCCGTCACCGACTCGGTGCCCCCGAACCGGACGAGTCCGGACGCGACGCTGCGGGAGAAGCCCTCACGGAAGGCGGGACGGGCGAGCAGCGTCGTGGCGACCAGCGCGATCGCGACCTGCGAGGTGCTCGACAGGACGAGGCTCCACACACCCGCACCCAGCAGCGCCGCACCGACACCGAACCCCAGGTAGCCGACAGTGAACGATGACACACGGACCATCGACAGCGTGCGGAACCGCAGTCGGCGGCGCAAGAGCGCCTCCGGTACCGTGGTGAGCGCCGTGAGCGCCACTCCGACCGACAACCATCGGGTGATCTGGGCCGTCTCCGGCGACCTCACCAGCACACCGAGGACCGGGGCGAGGAGGACCACGAGGAGCCCGAACCCCAGGGCGAACAACGCGCTCAGACGGAGTGCCGTGGACTCCTCGAGCCGACCGAGTCGCTCCCGCTGCACGACGGCACTGCTCAGCCCGAACCGCGAGAAGTACGTCACGAATCGGACGCTGAGCAGTGCTGCGGCCACCAGACCGAAGTCGGCCGGCGTCAGGACCCGTGAGGTCACCGCCGTGTAGACGAGTTGCACCACGGCGGTCACGACGGACGCACCCCAGTTCCAACCCACGCCCGCCGTGGTCCTTCGGGTCAGCGAGGACTCCTCGTCCCGGCCGACGGGCCCGCTGTCGCCACTCGAATCGGACCTGGACGTGGCGGATCTCCCTGATGCGCAACCGGCTTCCTGCCGCACGCGCATCGTATCGCTGCGCTCGTCACCAGCCGCCCGGACAGAGTTTGGACAGCGGTAGGCTCTCGGAGTCTCCCGGCGACAGGAACCCCACCACGTGCTCCAGATCATCGTCCTCTGCACCGTCCCCGTCGTCGGACTGTGGGTGTCGCTCGAGGTGCTCGAACGACCGCACCTCATCGCACCACTCGTGGTTGCGGTCTCGGTCCTCGTATCGCTCGGTGTCGACCTGAAGATCGCAGCGGGTTCCGTGACCGCCTATCCGGCCGACCTGCTGCTCGTGCTGATCGCGGTGTCCATGGGGATCGGGCTCGGGCTCGGCCGACTCCGACCACACCGCCCCACCTGGCCGTGGTTGGCGCTGCTCGCGCTGCTCGCCGTGGCGGCCGGACGCGGGATCGGCGAGTTCGGCCTCGAGCGGGCCTCGAACGCGACCCGCGCGCTCGGGCTCTTCCTCGTCACGACCACGTTCGTGGCGCTCCAGCGACACCATCTCCGTCGGATCGCCACGTGGGTCGGCGGCTCACTGGTCGTCGGTGCGTCCGTCGTGAGCGTGTCCGCGTTGATCTTCCTGGCTCGGAACGGCCTCGGCACCTACGGAACCGATGGCCGCCGGGCGCTCAACGGGTTGGGAGCCCTGCTGGTCGCCCAGGCCGTGCTGGTGACCCTCCCCCGCCGCGACCTGTCGACCGTCACCCGCTGGTCCGTCGCAGCGACCGGGGTCGTCGTCCTGGTGGCCACCCAGCAGCGGACGGTCGCCGTCGCCGTCGTCGCCGGCATCCTGGTGCTCGTGGCGACGGCGGGTCGTGGCACCCGGGCCCAGGCGCTCGCCGGGCTCGGCCTCGGCGCCGTGGTGGTCGTGGTCGCGGTCGGTTCACTCACCGGTCTCTCCCAGAGCGTGGGCGAGGCCGCGAACGAACCGTTCCGGCGGGACAGCACGTTCGATTGGCGGGTGAAGGGCTGGGTCCAGCTGGTTCGGACCCAGATCGACGACTCGAGCATCGACCTGGCCATCGGCGACCCGGCCGGCGAGGGAACGGCGCGTCGCATCCGGACCGGCGGACAGCTCGGGGAGGTAAGGGCCTCGGCACACAGCCAGTGGGTGACCACCTTTCTGGCGCTCGGCATCGTGGGACTCGCCATCTGGTCGGCGGCGATCGCCTGGATCGTCTGGCGATCCGCCCGACTCCGCCTGCCCGAACTGGCCAGCTGGTACGCCGCCGGAGCCACGGCTCTGGTCTTCTCGGTCACCTACCAGTTGAGCGCCGATCAGGGTCTGATCATCGGTCTGCTCGCTGCGGCCGCCGCCCTCGGACCCCGGTGGGCCGGCGCAGATCCGGCGGTGCTGTCGGATCCAGCGGTGGTGCTGGCCGACTCACCGTGAGCGAGCCCGTGGCCGATCCTCCGACCGTCCACGCGGTCGTTGCGACCCACAACCGGGTGACGACGACGCTCCCCTGCCTGAGGTCGCTCGTCGCTGCCGCCGCCTCGGTGCAACTCACCGTCGTCCACGTCGACGATGCATCCAGCGACGGCACCGCCGACGCCGTCCGCGAGTTGATGCCCGACGTGATCCAGCTCCACGGCGGCAGTGACCTCTACTGGGCCGGGGGCATGCGGCTGGGGCTGGCTCGGGCCGAGCAGGACGACCCGGACTACGTGCTGTGGCTCAACGACGACGTGGTCCTGGATCCCGGCGCCCTTGACGCGTTGCTCGACCTGGCTCCCTCGCCCGAGGACGCAACGATCGCCGTCGGAGCGCTCCGTGACCCCGACACCGGTGCGCTCACCTACGCAGCAGTGCGGCACGTCCACACCTGGCGGGGGCGCCGCTTCGATCCGATCCCGCCGGGAAGCCCCGACCGGCCAGTGGCGATGAACGGGAACCTGGTGTTGGTTCCGCGCAGGGTTCGACGGATGGTCGGGACCATGGACTCCCGGTACCGCCATGGGATCGCCGACTACGACTACGGACTCCGGGCCACCCGGATGGGCGTCCGGATCCGCTCCACCGCAACCACCGTGGGCACCTGCGCCCGCAACGACGACGGCGGGACGTGGCGCGACCGCTCGCTGAGCCGCCGCCGACGCCTCCAACTCCTGAACGCCCCGACCGGACGGCCATTCCGGGAGTGGGCACGATTCCAGCGGCGCAACGGCGGTGCGTGGCCCATCGCCACCGTGTCGCCGTACCTGCGGACCCTCCTCACCCCACCGAGGCGGCCGATCACGTCGGAGCGACCGCAGGTCGCCATCGTCTACAAGTCGCTCCCCCACTACCGCGTGCCCCTCTACGAGCAGCTCCGTGAGCGACTCGACCGAGCGGGCATCGACCTCCGGGTCCTGATCGGTGACCCACCGGTCGGCGAGACCGCACGACGGGACACCGCAGCGGTGGACTGGGTCGGACCCGTCCCGCAGCACGAGTGGCGCATCGGAGGCCGCTCGCTCGTGTGGCAGTCGGCCTTCGGGCAACTCCGCACCTGCGACCTGGTCGTGGTCGAGCAGGCATCCAAGCTGCTCCTCAACGACGTGCTGGCCGTCTGGCGGCACGTCGGTGGTCCGGCGCTCGGACTGTGGGGACACGGCGTCAACCGCGATGCGGATCAGCGGAGTCGACTCGGCGAGTGGTGGAAGCGTCGGACCATCACCGACTGCGACTGGTGGTTCGCGTACACCGCTGGCACCGCAGACCTGGTGGCTCGTTCCGGATTCCCACGGTCCCGGGTCACCGACCTGCAGAACGCCACCGACACCCTGTCGCTCCGCGCCGCCGCAGCGGCTCGTACCGAGGCATCCCATCCGGTGCGGACGACCGGCACCGGACCACACCGGGTCGCCTTCGTCGGATCGCTGTACGCCGGAAAGGGCCTGGCGGAGCTCGTCACCACCGTCGACCGGGTCCGCGACCGGGTCGGCGACGTCGAGTTGGTCGTCGTCGGTGACGGCGAAGACCGGGGGATCCTGGAGGCGGCCGCACGGGAACGGCCCTGGATCCGGCTGATCGGCCCGAGGACCGGCGACGAACTGGCCGGAGCGCTCGACGGCGTCCGGTGCATCCTGTGCCCGGCCGCCGTGGGCCTGGTGGTGCTGGACGCCTGCGCGCTGGGAATCCCCGTCGTCGTCGCCCGGGCGGACAACCACGGCCCCGAGGTCGACTACGTGGCCGACGGCGTCAACGGCGTGGTGGTCGACCAGCCCGCTGGACACCCCGCCTACGCCGAGGCGGTCGCCTCGCTCCTCGTCGACGACGAACAGCACGACCGACTCGTGGAGGGGTGCGCCGAGACCGCCCGGACCCACACCGTCGAGGAGATGGCGCGCCGGTTCGCCGACGGGATCCTCAGCTGCCTGAGCCGAACGTGACTGCAGTGTCGGTCCGCCAGGTGGGCGGCAGCTGACCCGAGGCAACGCCGTCGACCACGGTGAACCCGACCGAGGGTTGTGGTTGCGCGCCGTCGGTCGCGGAGACCGCCACGTCCACCACGTCCGGCGTCACCGCCGGCTGCTGGTAGGTCACCAGCCGGTAGGTGGAGCCCACGTCGATCCGGCCGGACAGTGCGAAGCGCACGGTCTGGGTGGCTCCCGGCGGCACCGCAATACGGACGGTGTAGGACGCAAGTCCGGCGTCGGGTTGATTCGACACCTCCACCGGTGAGCCGTCGACCGTTGCGGACTCCAACGACTGGGGCGTCCAGATCGTCAGCAGCATCCGGTTGGTGCCCGGCGGCCGACTGTCCACACCGATCAGGTAGTCGGGAAGACCCGACGAGGGAGCATCGTTGACGACGGTCACCTCAACCTCGGAGGTCACCGATCCGGTGCCCGGATCGAACTCGACTCGGTACTCCACATCTCTGCGTGCGAACCCGTCGATCTTGTTGGCGTTCAAGTTTGCGGACCGAACTGACAGCAGGTCGTGTCCGAGCTCCGGCACGAACCGACCGGCGGTCGGGGTGCGTTCGATGACGTCCTGAACCTGCGGATCCCGGAACCAGAACTGGATGTTCCCCCGGTCAAACGCCGGCGCAAGTGCCTGAGACAGTGCCCGAGGACCGGGAAGTGTTCGGCTCGTCAGGGCCTCGACCACCGCCTCGGCCACCCTGCCGAGGACCTCGGAGCGCTCCGGGTTCCGCTCGTCGTACAGGAGGTACTGGTCCCGGTGCAGGAAGGCCTCGACTCCATCGGCGGTGATGGGCTCCGCCACACCGTCGACCACTACCGGACCAGTGATCCGGAGCAGGGCTGCAAGGCCCGCTGGATCGATGATCACCACGCCGTCGATGGCCCGCTGTGTCAGCTCGCCGTAGACCTCGGCGGCCACCTCGGCATTGATCGCACCGTCGGGAGTAGCCGTTGCGTTCTGGAAGTACCGCTCGGGCGCATAGCCGCCGTACCGCTCTCGGTATGCCGCATCGCCGACGTCGATGTTGGCGAGCTCGAGGAATGGAGTGAGGTCAGAGGCCTTGCCCGAGGCCACCACTGCGAATTGTCCGTCAGTCACCTCGAGTTCGACGTATCCACCCACGAACCCCCCGTGGTATCGAGCCTCGGCCAGGTTCGTGGCCAGGACCAGGTAGCGCTTCGGTGCCGGTGATCCCAGCAGGTCGGGAGCGACACCGAGCAGATCCGCGCCCGTCTGTGCCGAGAGGACCGAACTCTCGAGGTCGCCGAGGAGCGTGTCGAGCGGAGTGGCGAGCGGTCCGAGCAACCACGGGCTGCGGACCGAGGTCAGCGATGCCAGAGCGGAATTGAGCGAGTCGGACGACGCCCGAACCACCGGTGCTGTTGATCTCAACCAGGACAGATCCACCTGACCGTCACGCAGGAGATCGGGCGACGACGAGGCAACCACACTGGCCTCACGTGCCGCAGCGCTGAGCGATTCGCCGGACTCCGTGGCTGTCCGCACGGCCTGCACGTTCTGGGCGAGTACCGGGACGAATGCTGCGCCGAACAACAGCGGGGTGCTGAGCGTCGAGGACGCAGCACCAAAGCTCTCAGCGGCAGCGTCGAACGACGCCGATGCCTCGTCCGTGGCACCGGCTCGGGCCTCGGAGAGTCCCCGCTGAGCGGCAGTCGCACCAGCGTCGATCTCGGGAGCTGCGGAGAACACCACGACGCCGACAATGACGCTGATCACGACCAGAGCGATGGCAACGACACCCCCGACAGTCATCGTGTTTCGCCGGGTTCGTGGCGATGAGTGAACCAGCGCCGACACGAGCAGCGGCGCAATGGCAACTGCGGCGATGAGTCCCTCGGCGCCGAAGAATCGCAGTGACGGAAGGTGGAGGAGCGTGGCGAGCGCGCCAACCGACGCTGGCATGAGCAACGGTCGCCACGGCGGACGCAGCACCGCAGCAGCGGCCAACCCCAGACCGATGACCGAGGCGAAGACCCACCACGACGGCACCCCGGCCACGAGCGCCACGCCGGTGGCCCAGACGAGCGTCCAGGGCTGGGCCCGGCCAGCAGCGAGCACAACGATTGCTGCCAGGGTCACGGACCAGATCACGTCGGGTACCGGTCGTCCTGTTGCTTGCGGTCCAGCGAGGAGGACGATGATCGACCCGGCTACGAAACACGTGACGAGGAGTGGAACTCGAAAACGCAGGAAGGTCCGTTCCCGGTCACCCGACCGAGAACGGACCCTGCGAACAACCTTCGGGGACCCGACCGAAGGTTCCAGATCACGTCCTGCTTCTAATCAGACGCCAACCCCAGCGGCGCATCGGGACCGAACGCCTCAGGCGTCGACCCGATCGTTACGACGGGACCGTACGGCGAGCACGAGCGCCACGCCGAGAACCAAGACGACCGCACCGATGCGGACCATCACCGACGAGGAGTCCGAGCCGGTGAACGCCAGATCGGATCCACCGCTCGGGTCAGCCGAACCGCCGCCCGGAATCGTGACGACGGTCGATGCGGTGACCGTGGCTCCGGCGACACTCGTGCACGATCCGGTGATCGTCACAGAACCCGTGACGCCGGCCGGGATCGTTGCGGTGGTCGAAGCTGAGCCAGTGGCACCCGCCGTGGCCGAGCCAACCGTTCCACCGCCCGAGGTGAATGACACCGCTGAACTCGGGGCGCACCCGGTCATGGTCACGGGAACGCTGTTCGTGCCACCGGCACCCGGGGTCGGCGAACCAGGAGTGACAGCAGGTGGGGTGTACCCGGCCTGCGCCGCAGCGACAGCCGGAAGTGCGAGCACGACCGAGAAGGCCATCACAGCGGTCGCTGCGGTAGCGACCAGACGCGTTGTTCGGGAAGAAGCGAGTACCACGGGGCTCCTTTGATGGGACCACAACAACCTACTGCCTCACGTGCCTGAAATCAACGTTCACCCCGGCGAGCGGCTCGGGGTCGCTCGCCGCTGTTCCGAGTCATTCCCGATCACGTCGGGCCGCCCCCGGGCCGGATGCTGAAGCTGCACCAACTAGGGTGACGAATCATGTTGGGGGTGACCTCCTGAACCGAGTAGATGACGCCTCGGACATGAGGCGAGCTCTTGGGCTCCTTCGCCGACGAGCCGCCTGGATCGTGGTGCCCGCCCTCCTCGCCGGCGCAGCGACGTTCGTTCTGTCGGGCCTACGGGATGAGCAGTTCAGGACCGCTGCCGATGTGCGGGTGGTCGACCCGAGTGCCGGCACGGTCGTGGGGGAGCAGGTATCCGCAGCGACGGGCCTCCGGGAGGTCACCACTCAGGTCGAGGTCGCATCATCGGCGAACGTCCGAGCTGCAGCAGATGAGCAGATGGGGCCAGACGCTGCCGCTGCTGTATCGAGCATCGACGTCGCCGCTGTGGACGACAGCGACCTGATCCGCATCACCGCCACAGCGACCAACGCATCGGCGGCCGCAGCAGCGGCCAATGCGCTCGCTGAGGTGTACGTAAAGTCTCGCTCCGATGAGATCACCGAGCGCTACACCGCCGCCGCTGTTGATCTCCGCGCCAAGGCCGAGGAGATCAAGCAACAGGCGGATCTCCTCAGCCTCGCCCTGACGAACGAACCCCCGGATTCGCTCGAGGCTGAACGCCTCCGCACCCAACGAGCGGAGTTGGAACGACAGTCCCGGGAGTTCGATTCGAGCGCTCGGGAGTACGAGCTCGAGGCTGCACTTCGAGCCGACACCATCTCGATCGTGAATCCCGCTGCAGTTCCCGAGTCGCCGTTCGCCCCAGTCCCCCTGCGCGACGCCATTCTCGCAGGGCTTCTCACAGCGCTGGCTGCGGTCGCAGTGATCTTCCTCGTCGACCGGCTCGACCAGAGAATCAAGACACCTGAGGACCTGAGGACCCTACCCGACGCACCTCCGGTCCTCGGTGTCGTTCCGGACCTCGGCGAACGGAAGGCTCGCCAACGCCAGCCAACACGGGATGCCAGAGCCATCATCACAGCCGGCAGCCCTCCAGCCGAGGCGTTCCGCAAGCTTCGATCCTCCGTGTGGCTCCAGGCCATCAACAGCGACATCAGATCGTTGGTCATCACCTCGACTCAGCAAGGCGAGGGAAAGTCCACGGTCACCGCCAACCTTGCGGTTTCGCTGACGCTGGGCGGACTGCGAGTTGCGGTCGTGTCGGCCGACCTGCGGGCGCCAGATCTCGGTTCATTCTTCAAAGTCGATGAGAATGAAATCGGCTTGAGCGACGTCCTCCAGCGAGCTGCAAGCCTCGAGGAGGTGACCAGAGCGATCAGTGTCGGCGACACGTCGATGAAGTTCATTCCTTCAGGAAGCCCCCCGTTCGATCCGGGGATGGTACTCGGATCGGTCGCCATGAAGAACGTGGTCTCGGAACTCGTCACCGGAGGAGCCGAGATCGTTCTGATTGACTCCGCCCCGGTCGAACCAGTCGGCGACACCGTCGATCTCGTCCGCAACGCCGACGCTGCGCTGTTCGTCGTTCGGGCTCATTCCTCCACCGGCGACAGAGTCGGCGCAGCCCTCGACAGCATCGGCGCCACCGGGACGCCGGTGATGGGCATCGTGCTCAATGCGCTACGTACCGCCGATCTGGCCTCTGGGTCGGCCTACGGATACGGGTACGGATACGGGGCCGGGTACGGCTCCGCACCGGCTGAACGGCCTGAGACCTTGCGTCAATCCAGTAGCTCCTGAGGTACCCCACCATCGTGGAGGTGCGGCCTCCCGCGCGCCGCAACGAGATCGATGAGTGATCCGGCGACGTAGTTCGGGATCCCGAGGACGTACCTGCGCCAGAGGCGTCTTGGCTCAACTGACAGACGGAACAACCACTCCAGACCGCAGCGCTGGACCCACCGAGGAGCTTGGCGCCTGTTCCCGCTGATGAAGTCGAACGCCGCACCCACCGGCACGAGCACAGCAGGTACCGAGTTCCGGAGCCGATCGACGACGATGTCCTGCTGCGGGGTGCCGAGCCCCACCCACACGACCGTTGCCCCGGAGGACACGATCCGCTCGGCGATGTCGCTCAGGTCAGCATCGCTGAGCGGGCCGAACGGGGGGGACTCGAACCCGACGACCTCCAGGCCGGGGGCGTGGCGATCGAGAGCCGCTCTGAGCGCAACCACCGTCTCAGGAGTACCCCCGAGCAGGTAGTGGCGGACTCGGAGCATTCGACCTGCATCAGCGACGTCGAGCACGAGATCCGGCCCGTACACGCGACGGCGGACGTCCGAGCCGGCGAGTCGGGCGAACCACACCAACGGTGTGCCGTCGGCGAACGGGAGGTCGCCCCGCTCGAGGACCGCTGCGTAGGCGGGATCCGAACGAGCACATGCCAAGGTCCAGGCGTTGCAGAGGTGGGCCACGACTCCCGGCCGGGCCTCAGGATCCCTGTCGGCTCGCAATGCCGCCTCGAGAACGAGCGACACTGCCCGTTCAGGACCGACGGCGAGTACCCGGACCCCACAGTTGCGGACCCAGGGCGTCACTGCGGGATCCGCTCCACCGTGCAGCGGCTCAGGCCGCCAGTTGCGCGTACTCGTCGAACGTCAGGAGCCCGCCGCCGAACGGCTGGCGGATCGTCCGGATCAGCACCGTCACGTCCAGACGGGCGCTGGCGGCGGTGAGGTAGAGGTCGTCGTACTCGGGCGCCTCACCGATGAGCCCGATCACGGCCTGGCTCGTCTGCCAGAGTCCGGTCACTCCCGGTCGGATGAGGGTCCTGCGGGCGACGAAGTCCGGGTCGAACCCGGCCGCGATCTCCGGCAGCTCCGGTCGTGGTCCCACCAACGACATGGACCCGGACACCACCAGCCAGAGCTGTGGGAGCTCGTCGAGGTGGCTGCTCCGGATGAACCGCCCCCACCGTGACAGCGGCTGCTCGGCCAGCGCGTACTTGTCGATCGATGAGGGCACCGACGGCGCGAGGCTCCTGATCTTGACGAACCGGAACATCACGCCGTCACGCCCCAGTCGGTCCTGGGTGAACAGCGGATTGGCCCGGAACACCACGGCCGACACCGCCAGCAGCGCGCCGAGCAGTGGCAGTGTCGCAACGGCGAGCGGCACGGCCACCAGCAGGTCGAACGCCCGCTTCGCCGACGAGTTCGCCCACGGGGCGACGTCCTCCGCCTCGATGTCGCCCGGGCCACCGGCGTCAGGTCCATAATCGGATCGCTCGATCACGAGGTCGCACCTGTCACGTTGGCGAGGTACCACTCGTACGTCGAGCGGATCCCGTCCTCGAGATCGATCGAGGGACGCCAGCCCAGCTGGTGCAGCCGGTCGGAATCGAGCAGCTTGCGAGGCATCCCGTCAGGCTTCGAGGTGTCGAACTCGATCGAGGCCTCGGGATGCACGACGTCGCGGACCAGGGCTGCCAACTCGCCGATGGCGACGTCGGAGCCGAACCCGACGTTGATGGGACCCGGTTCGGTGTAGCGCGCCATCAGGAAGACGCAGGCGTCGGCAAGATCGTCGACGTGCAGGAACTCCCGACGCGGCGTCCCCGTGCCCCACACCGTCACCGAGTCGGCCCCCGACCGACGGGCGTCGTCGAACTTGCGCATCAGCGCGGGTAGCACGTGGCTGGACTCGAGGTCGAAGTTGTCGTTCGGGCCGTAGAGGTTCGTCGGCATCGCCGAGACGAAGTTGCAGCCGTACTGGGTGCGGTACGCGTCGCACATCTTGATCCCGGCGATCTTGGCGATGGCGTAGGCCTCATTCGTCGGCTCGAGCGGCCCGGTGAGCAGCGCCTCCTCGGTGATGGGCTGGTCCGCCAGTCGCGGGTAGATGCACGAACTCCCGAGGTAGAGCAGCTTCTCGACCTGTGCCGACCTGGCCGCCTGGATCACGTTCGCGTGGATCATCAGGTTGTCGTAGAGGAACTCGGCCGGGCGGGTGCTGTTGGCCAGGATGCCGCCGACGGTCCCAGCCACCAGGTAGATCACCCGAGGACGGTGTTGGTCCATCCAGGCGTTCACCGCCGCCTGATCACGCAGATCGACCTGCTGACGGTTCGCTGTGAGCAGGTTGCGGTGGCCCCCGGCCTCGAGGCGGCGAACGATGGCCGAGCCGACGAGGCCCCGGTGCCCGGCCACGAACACCGGTTCATCCGGCGCCACTACGAACGTCACGGCTGCACCGCCCGATGGGAGTCAACGGCGGCCGATGATCCGGAGCCGATCCTTGCGTCGGCCGGAAGTTCGACGCCGACCTGTGCGGCGATCGATTCGATGGTCCGGCGCATGCCCTCATCGAGACCGACTGTCGGTTCCCAGTCGAGCATGTCCTTGGCGCGGGTCAGGTCGGGCCGGCGGCGGCTCGGGTCGTTCTCGGGCCGATCGACGAATTTGACCTCCGACTCGCTGCCGGTCAGCCGGAGCACGAGGCGGGCCACTCCCAGCACCGTGTGCTCCTCGGTCGACCCGAGGTTGACCGGGACGCCCACGTCACTGTCGAGCAGGGCGAGGATCCCTGATGCCAGATCATCGACGTAGCAGTAACTGCGCGTCTGGAAGCCGTCGCCGTGCACCGTCAGCGGGGCACCGGTCAAGGCCTGCTGAGCGAACGTCACCACGATGCGGCCGTCGTCGAGTCGCATGCGGGGGCCGTAGGTGTTGAAGATCCGGGCGATCCGAGTATCGAGCCCGCGCCGCAGCCGATAGGTGTCGACGGCAGCCTCGGAGAACCGCTTGGCCTCGTCGTAGCAGGCCCGTTCTCCGAGTGTGCTGACGTTGCCGCGGTAGTCCTCCGGTTGGGGGTGTACGAGCGGTTCTCCGTAGACCTCGCTGCTCGAGGCGAACAGGAACGTCGCTCCAGCACGTTCGGCCAGGTCGAGCAGGTGCAGGGTCGCCGTGCTTCCCGCCCGGAGCACCTCCATCGGAAGGTCGCGGAAGTGACGTGGCGAGGCCGGCGACCCGAGGTGCAGCACTGCGGTCGTCCTGTCCGGCAGCGATGGCAGCTCCGAGGCACAGCACTCGACGAACTCAAACCGGTCGGACCCGACGACCGAGGCCAGATTGGCCAGATCGCCGGTCAGCAGGTTGTCGACGCCGACGACGTGGTCGCCGCGGGCGACGAGCAACTCGGTCACGTGTGAGCCGACCATGCCAGCCGCTCCGCTCACCACCACCGTCGACACGTTCGATATACCTCGGTGCTCTCGTTCAGGTAACAGGCCAGAATGCATGTACGGCCTGGTGACCTCTTGAAGAGTAGTCTCCGACGTGGTGGTGGCCGACAGTTGGCATCGACGGCGTTCACATGGCCACGGTTTCAGGAGGTCGACAGCGTGGGCCACGACGTTCTCATCACCGGCGGGACGGTCGTCGACGGCACAGGGGCACCGGCCGTTCGGGCCGACGTAGCGATCGATGGCGACCGCGTGGTCGCCGTCGGTGACCTCGCAGGAACCCATGCGCAGAGAGTCATCGACGCCGACGGACTGATCGTGACGCCGGGGTTCGTCGATCTCCACTCCCATCTGGATGCCCAGGTTGGATGGGACCCGACCATGTCGTCGTCGTGTTGGCACGGGGTGACATCGGTGGTGATGGGCAACTGCGGGATGACGTTTGCGCCAGTGCACGCCGGACAGGCCGAACTGCTCGCCACCGCCATGGAGTCCGTCGAGGACATCCCCGCTTCGTGCATCCTCGAGGGTCTCCCGTGGGACTGGGAGGACTTCGGTGGGTACCTGTCGGCTCTCGAGCATCTTCCTCGGGGCCTTAACGCCGGGGCGTACGTCGGGGACGTCGCCGTCCGCCTCTACGTCGCTGGCGATGCTGCCTGCGAACGCGACTTCGCCCCGACCAGCGAGCAACTCGACGAGATGCGTCGGATCGCCGCCGAATCACTCGATGCGGGTGCCCTCGGCTACTCGATCTCACGCAGCCTGTTCCATCGAGTACCGGACGGCCGGAACGTGCCCGGCACGTGGAGCGAGCCCGAGGAGTTCCTCCACATCGGCGAGGCGCTCGCTGCGGCCGGTCGGGGAGTGTTCGAGAGCGCCCCTCGCTACAACTTCGAACACGAGCCCGGCGACCGGGTCGACGATGAGGTCGGATGGATGGCCGAGTTGTCGGTCCGCACCGGTCGGCCGTTCAGCTTCAACCTCCAGCAGATCGGATCGCTCGAGGATCACTACCGGCGGGTCTGCGAACTCACTGCACAGGCCAATGGTCGCGGCGCTCAACTCCGGCCGCAGATCACCCCCCGCAGCGTGGGGGTGCTGTTCTGTCTCGGCGGCAACACCCTCCTCGACGGGTGCGGGGCATTCGGCCCGGTCGTGGGCGCACCCGCCGGGGACCAACTCGACTGGATCCGACAGCCGATCCATCGCTCGGCGCTGATCGAAGAGGCTCGGCAGCAGCCGGTCGCCTCGTTCGAGCGCATGTACCCGATGTCCGCTGACGCACCGGCGAGCTACTCCTACGGTCCCGGTGACTCACTCGCCGAACGCTCAGCCGCAGCGGGCCTCCACCCGCTCGAGTGGCATCTTGATGAACTGGACCGATCCGATGGCCGGTCGGTGGTGAACTGGCCGGTCATGAACACCGACGAGGACGCCGTTGCGGAGTTGATCACCTCGCCGGTGACCATCATCGGACTCGCAGACGCAGGCGCACACGCCACCCAGATCATGGATGCCAGTCAGCCGACGTGGTTCCTCAGCCACTGGGTCCGGGATCGAGGACTCCTCTCGCTGGAGGAAGGTGTCCGTCGGCTGACCTCTGACACGGCCCGGTTCATTGGCTACCGGGACCGAGGGGAGATCCGTCCGGGTGCATACGCCGACGTGAACGTGATCGACCTCGACGCACTCGCCCTGCCCGTACCTCGGATCGTTCGGGACTTTCCCGGCGGTGCACCCCGGTTCACCCAGACCGCTTCGGGATACGAGCACACCATCGTCAACGGTGTGCCGTTCATGGAACGCGGCGTCCACACCGGCGAGCTCGCCGGGCGGATTCTCAGATCAACCGACTGACGTCAGCGGCCGGAACTCACCGGACGGAACGACTGCTGTAGGTCACCCTGTCAGGGCCCGGCGACGATCGCTGCGGTCACCGCCTGAGCTGTCCGGTTGTGCGAGTAGATGTTGGGATGCAGGGGCAGGCCCGGCGGGTCGAGGTTGATCGTGTTGACCCAAGCGTTCGGGTAGGGCTGGCACACGTCGTGGCCGATGCTCGGCGTGTAGGCATCGACGAACTCAACCCCTTGGGACTGAGCAGCGTCGGCGAGCATCTGATTCATCTCGCGGTACTTGTCACGGAGGTACTTCACGTCGACATCGAGGATCGGGACCTGGGGCCAGCAACCGACGCCGCTGTCGGGAAACGCCACCGGGTAGCCGACCAGGATGACCCGGGCCGCAGGGGCGCGTTCGATGATTCCGGCGAGCACAGCGGTGACCTTCGGCCGGGCCTGCTCGATCTTCCAACTCGTCTTGTCCCACGAGCCGAAGACGTTCTTCTGAATGCACGGTCGGCCCCACGGGGCGTCGCCGAGCGGGAAGGGAAGCAGGTTGACGCACCCCTTCGCGAGACCGTCGAACCCGACGTCGTTCCCGCCCACGCCGATGGTCACCAGATCGGTGTCGGGGGTGAGCGCCTCGAACTGGGGCCGGGTCTTGGAACCGAGCGGTGCCCGCTGCTCCTCGGTCATGTGGATGCTCTTGGCCGACCCGCAACTGGCGTCGATGAACTGGCGGGCATCGATGGCCCTGGCCACCTGGGCCGGCCAGTTGGTCCGTGACCTCCCGCAGTCGATCGGTTCACCGTACGGCTCGGGGAGCAGCGGTCCCGACACGTACGAGTCCCCGAGCGAGACGTAACGAAACGGTCCCTCAGCACCGGGTCGTGGCCCCGACACCGACGGTGAACACGCCCCCACGACCGCTGCGGCCAGGACGAGTGCCACTGATGCGAACCTCCGACCGGATCGACGCCGATCCACTTGCCCTCTGGTGTCAAACACACAACCCCCCGGTCTCGGTCCAGCAATCAGTCAGGTTTCCTCACACGAGGCTACTTCTCTTCGGTGGCACGGGCGAGTGGGTCAGCATCCAGGCGGGTCGGCCTCGAGCGGTGCTGTCACCGCTGCGAACGGGTAGGCCACGGCGTTGCCCGTTTCCGGGTCACGGGCCGCCACCAACCCGACCGCCCGGCCCTCTGTGTCGACCACGAGACCTCCGGAGATCCCGCTGTTGGCCGGGACATCGACGAGGAACACCGACACCTCCCCCCCATCGTCGATACGTTCCTCGATCGACACGATCCGACCGGCAGCAGCGGAGTAGACCCCGTCGGGGAACCCGGCCACGACCACGTCCGTTCCGACCGGAGGCGCTGCCCCGGTCGTGAGCGGCGAGCCCGTCGCAGCGAGGACCGTGGCATCGAGAGTGGCGGCGTCCCGGCCGGTGACAGCCCCCTCGACCCGAGCGGGGCTGAGCGTCCCGTCACCGTCGACGATGTTGGCCTCTGCGGCTCCCGCCACGACGTGACGGTTCGTGATCGCCACGACCCGACCACCGATCTCGACCAGCGAGACGGTCCCCTGGCGGTCGGTCCCACACGCCGTGGAACGAAGCTCCCGGAGGCTGCTCCGCAGACGTTCATCGAGCCCGGTGTCGACCGTCGGCCGCAACTCGGTCGCTCCGGCGACCTCGGCTGGAGGTGCTGGCACGGCCGACGTCACGGCGGCACCGGGAGCCGGGGCTGCGACCGGCTCGCCACTCGTGGATCCACACGAGACGGCCAGCGCCGAGAGCGTCGCTGTCAGTGCCACGAACGTGGTCAGGATCCCGATGGGGAACGGACGTCGCACCCCTCCAGCCAACGTCATGGGCGCCACATCCGCAACTGCGTAGATCTACCCAAGTCGTCGACCCTCAGGCCCCGGCACGGAATCTGTCCCACAGTCGATCGACAGCCACGGTGGCCGGGAGAGTCCCACCAGCAACGGCCGCCTCCACCTCCGAGAGGTGATCCCGAACAACCGGATCGTGCCGCAACGACGACCGGAGCCGGTCGTCGAGCATCGACCACATCCACTCGACCTGCTGGGTCGACCTCCGAGCGGCGAACTCCCCCGACGCCGTCATCCGTTCCCGGTGAATCCGCACCTGGGTCCAGAGGTCCTCGAGGCCGACGTTCGTCGTGGCCGAGCAGGTCAGCACCGGTGTGGTCCAGGTGGGCGAGGCGGATCCGACGAGGTGCAGCGCCGTCCGGTACTCCCCGGCTGCGAGTTGGGCTCGGGCGACGTTGTCGCCATCAGCCTTGTTGATGGCCACGACGTCGGCGAGTTCGAGGACTCCCTTCTTGATTCCCTGGAGATCGTCACCGGCACCGCTCAACATGAGCACGACGAAGCAATCGACCATGCCGGCGACCACCGTCTCGGACTGCCCGACCCCGACGGTCTCGACGAGCACGACATCGAAGCCGGCGGCTTCACACACGAGGATCGTCTCCCGGGTCGCCCGAGTCACACCACCGAGCGTCTCCCCGGCCGGCGACGGCCTGATGAATGCTCCCGGGTCGACGGCGAGTCGCTCCATGCGGGTCTTGTCCCCGAGGATCGAGCCACCGGTCCGGGAACTGGTCGGATCCACGGCGAGCACGGCCACGCGGTGCCCGCTCGACGTCAGGTTCACACCCAGCTGGTCGATGAACGTCGACTTCCCGACGCCGGGCACGCCAGTGATCCCGACCCGGTGACTGCCACCGGAATCGGGGAGCAGCGCCTCGAGGACCTCGCCCGCCGTGGTGCGGTGCTCTGGTCGGTTGCTCTCGAGGAGCGTGATCGTGCGGGCGAGCACCATGCGGTCGCCGGCGAGCACGCCCTCGACGTACTCGTCCCGGTTGAGCATCAGCGCCACAGGTTCAGCGTACCGGCGGCGTCCGTTGCCATCGGTCGAGACCGGCGACACCGTTGCGCGGGTCGTAGTCTCGAGCGGTTCACGCGACCACGCGAGGCCGAGAGCAGCGCGACCGAGGAGTGGAGCCATGGGCGACCGTCACCGAACCAGCTGCCGCCGACCGGCGGCGTCGGGTAGGGCCCGGCGCGTCGGCGGACGGATCGCCGTCCTCCTCGCCGTCCTCGTCACGGCGATCAGCCTGATGTCGGCCGCCGCGTGCTCGAGCGGCGACTCGAGTGGATCGGCGACCACGACTGTCCCGACCGGCGGTGCGAACGACGGTGCGGGCGACGGCGTCGCGGACTCCGGCGGTCCGGGCGAACCCGTGAGCGCGTACGACGATCCCGCCAACTGGCTGTGCCGGCCCGACCTGATCGACGACCTGTGCGACATCGACCTCACCGCCACGCTCGTCCGGGCCGACGGCTCCACCCAGGTCGAGCCGTTCACCCCGGCGACCGACGCCCCGATCGACTGCTTCTACGCCTACCCCACGGTCTCGGGTGATCCGCCCCCGAACGCCGACCGGATCCCCGGCCCGGAGGAGGAGAACGTCATCGCCAACCAGTTCGCCCGATTCGCCGAGGTGTGCCGCACCTTCGCCCCGAGTTACCAGCAGGTCCCGATCCGCGGACTCGCCGTGCTCGGCGGTGGCACCACCACGACGCTCCCGGGCGCCCGCCCGCCGTTCGAGGTGGCCTACGCCGACGTGCGCAACGCCTGGCAGCAGTACCAACGGACCGACGGCGCCGACCGACGGTTCGTCCTGATCGGACACTCCCAGGGGGCAGGCCACCTGCGCCGACTCATCGCCGAGGAGATCGACGACGACCCGGCCGTGCGCGACCGGATGGTCTCGGCGCTCCTGATCGGGAGCGGTGTCCCGGCACCCGGCTCCCCCGACGCGTTCGAGAACGTCCCCCCGTGCACCGAGTCGGCCCAGACCGGGTGCGTCGTGAGCTACGCCACGTTCGAGTCGGCCCAGCCGCCCCCGCCCGACAGCCTCTTCGGTCGCGTCCGAAACGGGGGCGGCCGGGTGGTCTGCACCAACCCGGCCGCACTCGGCGGCGGATCCGGCGACCTCGACTCCTACTACCCGGGCGGCGTGCAGCCCGGCGCCACCACACCCTTCGTCCGGCTCGAGGGCTGGTGGGACGGACGGTGCGTCGCCGACGAGCAGTTCGACTGGCTGCAGGTGACGAGCGCGTGGGCCCCCGGTGACCAGCGACCCGACGACCTGGGCGGGCGGATCACCCCGCAGTGGGGTCTCCATCTGGTCGACGTCAACGTGGCGCTGGGGAACCTGATCGATCTGGTCCGCACCCAGTCCGGCCAGGCCTGAGCCGCCCCCCGCCCCCAGCTTTGTGGTGCGAGCTACATGCATATGCATGTAGCTCGCACCACAAAGCTGGCGGGGGTCAGGTCAGGTCAGGTCAGGTCAGGTCAGGTCAGGTCAGGTCAGGTCGTAGCCTGGAAATCAGCCACGTGTCCGCTGATCCACTCCGACACCGACATGGGCGGCCGTCCGGTCACCTGCTCAACGGTCTTGGTAACCAGGTCCGCGCGCCCTTCCTTCCAGGCTCGAAGGTGACAAAGGACGGTCACCTCCAGCTCGGCGCGGTCGGAGTATCCGGCATGCTCAAGGAGTAGATCAGCGAAGTCATCCTCAGGAAGGTCCTCGTAGCGGATTTCCCTACCCAGCACCTCGGAGAACGCGGCGGCAACCTGCGTCATGTCGACTGCGGCTGGCCCGGTACAAAGGTAGTTCTGTCCCTCGTGGCCATCGGTGAGCACGACCTCGGCCATTACGCGCGCGACGTCCTCAAGTGCCACCAGCCCTACCTTGCCCCCACCGGACATGCCGAAAAACATGCCCATCGGTAGTTGCGCCGCTATCGGCGCCAGGGAGGTCTCCATCACCGAACTCGGCGAAACCAAAGTCCAAGGCAACCCACTGAGTTTCAGGTGGTCGATCGCGGCCGTGTGCAACTGATCGAGGTGGTCACCCTCGTGGCGGACCGCACCATAAATGTTGACCACAAGCGGTGAGCCGTTGGCCGCGCAGGCATCAACGACCGCACTCTCCCGGGCGGTGATTCGCTCGTCCATCGGGGAGGTAAGGAAGACGTGACTGACGTCCTTTGTGGGTTCCACAAGTGACGCGGGGTCGTCCATGTCACCGACAACGACTTCCAGATTCGACCCCGAAAGCTTGAAGCTCGCGCGATCACGGACCATGGCCCGCACTAGCACGTCGTCGCGGTCGAGAAGTTGCTCGATCAGTGCTCGACCGAACATGCCGTTGCCAGTTGTCACCAAGATTCGTCGCACGGGCAAACTCCCTTCCAAATTTTCCGACGGTCGCAGCCTCGCAGACTCTGGGGCATGCAGCCATGCCGGAGCTGTCGAGAGCAGACGTCGCGTGCTGGCGACTTAGAAGCTTACTGCTTACTGAACACCGACCGCCCGGAACCGACTCGGTAACCGGCGTGGTCACCTGGTTTGGGGCGATGCAGGCCCAGGACCTGGCTACCGTCGAGCTTTCCGCACAGGTTCTGGAGGCTGCGTTGCGAGGGGGGCGGGGGGTCAGGTCAGGTCAGGTCAGGTCAGGTCAGGTCAGGTCGTAGCCGAGACGCTCGGCGAGATCCCGCAGCAGGTCGGCCGCTGCGGTGTGGATCACCGTGCCCGGTGGGAAGATCGCCGCAGCCCCGGCGGAGCGGAGCTCGTCGTAGTCCTGCGGCGGGATCACCCCGCCGACCACGACGACGATGTCGGGCCGACCCAGGTCAGCGAGCGCCTGGCGCAGCGCAGGCACGAGCGTCAGGTGGCCGGCGGCCAGTGACGAGGCGCCGACCACGTGAACATCGGCCTCGACGGCCTGCCGGGCCGCCTCCTCGGGGGTCTGGAACAACGGGCCGATGTCGACGTCCCAGCCCAGATCGGCGAACGCCGAGGCGATCACCTTCTGACCTCGGTCGTGACCGTCCTGGCCCATCTTCGCCAGCAGGATCCGCGGGCGACGACCGTCGGCCCGCTCGAAGGCCTCGACCAGTGCACGCACCTCGTCCACGGCACCTCCCCGCTCGCCCAGTTCGCTGCGGTACACCCCCGAGATGGACCGGATGTCGGCTCGATGTCGACCGTAGACGACCTCGAGGGCATCGCTGATCTCCCCGACCGACGCCTTGGCCCGCGCTGCGTCCACGGCCAGCTCGAGGAGGTTCCCGTCGCCGTTCCCGGCGCACTGCGTGAGGGCGTCGAGCGCTGAGCGCACCCGGTCCTCGTCTCGTTCAGCGCGCAGACGCTCGAGCTTGGCGACCTGACCGGCGCGCACCGCTGAGTTGTCGACCTTGAGCACCTCGACGTCCTCATGCTCGGTGAGTCGGTACTTGTTGACCCCGATGACCGGCTGCCGACCCGAGTCGATGCGCGCCTGGGTCCGAGCGGCTGCCTCCTCGATTCGGAGCTTGGGGATACCTGCGGAGATGGCCGCCGCCATGCCGCCGAGTTCGTCGACCTCACGAATGTGTGCGAGCGCCCGGTCCGCAAGCTCCGCAGTGAGGCGCTCCACGTAGTAGCTGCCGCCCCACGGGTCGATCACACGCGTCGTGCCGGATTCCTGCTGCAGGAACAACTGCGTGTTGCGGGCGATGCGGGCCGAGAAGTCCGTCGGCAGGGCGAGCGCCTCGTCGAGGGAGTTGGTGTGGAGGCTCTGGGTGTGTCCCTGCGTGGCGGCCATCGCCTCGACGCAGGTCCGCACCACGTTGTTGAACACGTCCTGAGCGGTGAGCGACCAGCCCGACGTCTGCGAGTGCGTGCGCAACGACAGCGACTTGGAGTTGCTCGGGCCGAAGCGCTCGTTGACGAGCGTCGCCCACAGGAGCCGACCGGCGCGCAGCTTGGCCACTTCCATGAAGAAGTTCATGCCGATCGCCCAGAAGAAGCTGAGCCGCGGAGCAAAGGCATCCACGTCGAGACCGGCGTCGATCCCGGCGCGGATGTACTCGAGTCCGTCGGCGAGCGTGTAGGCGAGCTCGAGGTCGGCCGTCGCCCCGGCCTCCTGCATGTGGTACCCGGAGATCGAGATCGAGTTGAACCGCGGCATCCGCTGAGAGGTGTAGGCGAAGATGTCGGAGATGATCCGCATGGACGGCGTTGGCGGGTAGATGTAGGTGTTGCGGACCATGAACTCCTTGAGGATGTCGTTCTGGATGGTCCCCGCCAGCTGCTCAGGCGGCACGCCCTGCTCCTCGCCTGCGACGATGTAGAGCGCCATGATCGGCAGCACGGCGCCGTTCATGGTCATCGACACGCTCATCTGATCGAGCGGGATCCCGTCGAACAACACGCGCATGTCGTAGATCGAGTCGATCGCCACACCGGCCATGCCGACGTCGCCGACGACCCTCGGGTTGTCGGAGTCGTACCCGCGGTGGGTCGGGAGGTCGAACGCCACCGACAGACCCTTCTGCCCGGCGGCGAGGTTCCGTCGGTAGAAGGCGTTGGAGTCCTCCGCAGTGGAGAACCCGGCGTACTGGCGGATCGTCCACGGCTGATTGACGTACATGGTCGGGTACGGGCCCCGGAGGAACGGCGGCAGGCCGGGGTAGGTGTCGACGAAGTCCAGATCGGCGATGTCGACCGACGAGTAGAGCGGTGCCACGTCGATGCCCTCGGGTGTCTGCCAGATCAGCTTGTCCGGGCCAACCCCGGTCTCGGCCTCGACCGCAGCGGCCCACTCCTCGCAGGCGTCGGCGGACGGTGGGACCGGGTCGGGCAGCGGGACCTGCGTGAAGTCAGGCACCTCGAAGCTGCTCATCGGACACCTCCGAGGACACCACACGCCTCCTGCGCTCGGCGCAGGACGTCGAGCACGTCGACGCCGATGTGGATGAACTCGTCGACCCCAGCGTCGGTGAGCCGTTCACGATCATCACCTGGCGCACCGGCGAGATACACCCGGTGGTCACCGCTCCGGGCCAGCGCAGCGGCGGCGGCGGCTGCCGACTCGGCGTAGACGGCATCGGATGAGCAGATGCACACGAGTGGCGCCGCCGATGCTGCGGCGTCAGCCGCAAGCTCGTCGGGGTCGTCGTAACCGACGGTCTCGCCCCGTTCAGTCGTCACCGCCCGGATCCCGCCGGCAGCGAACAGGTTGCGTGTGAAGGTCGCCCGGGCGGTGTGCACCGCCACCGGCCCCAGGTTGGCGAGGAACACCCTCGGATCTGCTCCAGCATCCCCACCACTGGCGCGGGCCGTATCGGCTCGGTCGCGCAGGTCCTCGTACCCTTCGGCCCACCTGATCGGGACGAGCAACGGAGTTCCGTCGGCATCGGCGACGACCTTCGGGGCCGGCTCGTCGAGATCGGGAAACTCGCTCACACCGGTGATCGGTCGGCGCCGGGTGGCGACGGCGGAGTCGACTCGATGACGTTCGTCGGCGACGCGCGCCGCCAGCGTTCCACTGACGAGCGTCTCGCCGACGCCCCCGTCCTGTTCGAACTCACCGAACACGTCCCATGCGGCAACGGCGATCCGCTCGGTCAGTTCCTCGAGGAACGCAGAACCGCCGGCGGGGTCGACGACACGTCCGAGTGACGACTCCTCCAACAACAGCAGTTGGGTGTTGCGTGCCATGCGCCGACCCAGATCGGATGAATCCGCCAGGAGCACGTCGTAACTGTCGGTCGTGATGCTGTCGGCGCCGCCGACACCGGCAGCAAACGCTGCAGCGGTGACACGGAGCAGGTTCACCCACGGGTCACGGGTCGTGAGCATCCTGCGGGCGGTGCGGACCGACAGCGGCGTGGCAGTCACGCCCGACCCACCACAAGCCGCCGTCAGAGCCGACCACACCCGTCGTGCAGCACGCACCTTGGCAATGGTGACGAACACGTCGGTGTCCGCAGCGAGCTCGAGTTCGATCTGGGCCGCAGCGTCGTCGATCGACAGCCCCGTCGTGCTGAGCTCACGCAGGTACGCAGCTCCGGTGGAGAGCACGACTGCGAGCTCGAGGACCTCGGAGGCTCCGGCCTCGGCAACGGGAAGAGACGACACCGTGAACGTGCGGACCCGAGGTGTCTCCGAAGCGGTGCGGACAGCGAGTTGCGCTGCCTGCGTGAGGGCCTCGCCGACAGGCACGTCGGCCTGGCCCTGCGCGGCCAGCGTGGCGAAGGGATCCGCTCCGAAACCGCCGCTCACCGCCGAGCCTCCGAGGCCCGCTCGATCCCAGATCGACCGAAGGGCGTCCGCAGCTGTAGCGAACCCCCACCCGGGACGCAGCACGACGGGAGCGAGGTCGAGATAGACGCCGTCGAGGCGCACCTCGAGATCCGTCGGTGTGGCCGGCGGGAACGGAACCTCCAAGGCAGTCACCCCACGTTCGAGGTCCTCGAGTACCTGTCGGTTGGCGACGGCCGGATCCGCAGCCTCCACCGGCCGGCGCACCTCCCACAGACCGAATGGCCGCGGAGCGGCGTGCGTACCTCGGACGGTCGGGGTCGAACCGGGAAACCCAGCTTCATCATGGGCGAAGTGACCTTCACCGGGCACATACAAGGGCTCGACATCGACCCCACCCGGCGTGCTTGACCGGAGCGACACCGACGGGCGGCCCTTGAGAACGCCACCGACTGCCGCTTCCCACTCCTCTCGGGACGCCGCAGTGAACGCCGCTGCGTACGGGCGTCGTGACGGATCAAGTCCCCCGTCGGCACTCCTCGACATCCGCACCTCCCGGATCGCTCGCACGACCGACGCTGCTCACCGAGCGCCCCACCTGAGCGGGGCGCCTCGTTCTGCGGGGAGGCTACAAGAGGTCCGTGGTTCGCTCCGAAGCCACCGCCGGACGGTAGGGCGGGGGGTGGAGGATTTTCGTCGAGCCACCGGCGGCTGGTCGACCCAGCGACGCCGCCGATGCTCGACTCCGCTGCGACCCACGATTGCGCAGGCGGTGGATCATCAGAACGCACATCCCTGCAGCGAGTCCAACGGTCACGGCCACGAACCACGGATTGTCAGCGTCGGTGCCAGCGGTCACGGCATGCACGCCGACCAGCACCGCCAGCGGGAACGACAACAGGTGCAACAGGTGCCACCGACGACGGGGCAGCCGACGCTGGAACCACGACGAGATCTGCACCACAGCGAGCAACCACACGGCCAGGGCGCCCCAGGCAACGGGCGCGGGCTTCCAATCAGAGGCGAACGGGACGAAGAGCTCAACGACCGTGAACTCCTCGTAGCTGTCGACCCAGATGGCGAAGAGGTGCACCGCCACGAACACCAGCGACAGGCCGGCCAACCCACGATGGAGATCGACGAGCCACGCCGGAAGGCCCTTCCTCGGGATCAATCTGGTGCTCACGAGGAGCCCCCAGATCACCGTCAGCCCGATGAGCACCGCCGCAACCATGCCGCTCGCTCGGGTCACGAACCACCAGAACTGACCGTTCACCGGAGCACCCCCTCGGTGACCTCCAGCCGGTCCGATCCGACCACATGTTCCACTCGCACCGAAGGACCATCGGCTCGATGGGCCTCGACCATGAGGACTCGGCCTCCACTGACCCCCAACGCCTACGCTCAGCCGGGTGACCAGCACCACCGAATTCGACACTGTCATGCTCGCGGCCCGGGTGATCGTCGGCGTCGTGATCTTCCTCCACGGTTACAACAAGGTCTTCCGTGGCGGGAAGATCGCCGGCACAGCGAGCTGGTTCGAAGGCCTCGGCATGCGGCCCAACGGCCGCATCCATGCCTACGCCGCCGCCACCACGGAGTTGGGGGCGGGGGTGCTGCTCTGCCTCGGACTGCTCACACCACTCGCCGCAGCCGGCGTGATCGGGATCTGCACGGTGGCGGCCCGAACCGACCATCGAGGAGCCTTCTTCATGTTCAAGAACGGCTGGGAGTACGTATTCGTCCTCGGAGCGTTCGCCGCCGTGATCGGCGCCCTCGGTCCGGGGGCATGGTCCCTCGATGCAGCCACCGGTCTCGAAGAGATCCTCAACGTCGGCTGGCGGGGCCTGCTGATTGCGCTCGTCCCCGGGCTCGGCCTGGGAATCGCAACGATTCTGTTGTTCTGGCGGCCGCCCGAGGCAACGAACGACTGAGCCAGACCGGGCTTCAGTCCGGGTGCGGCCATGCCGATGGTGGCGCAGTGGGATCCGGCGGGACCGAACCGACGCTCAGCGGCACACGAACGCACCTCGCAGACCAGGCGCGTCCCGGCAGCGACGACAGGCCCTGGGTGCCGGACCTCTGCGCCGTGATCAACTCCATCCTCAACCGGTTGGGCGCTGACCAGGCACGCCTGAGCGACCGGTTCGGACAGACCAGTACTGCGACCGCCGGAACACTCCAGTGGACGATCGCCGAGCACTGGGGCCTCCCGGCCATACACGCCGAGCAGTTCCTCTTCGTCCCCGCCGCTGCCGATCTACCGGCCACCGACGGCTGCACATTCGGTGACATCGGCGTCCACTCACTCCTGCACCTGCCGATTCGGGATCGGGGCGTGCTCGTCGGGGCACTCGATGTGGGCTGGTCGGACCGACTCGAGATCTGGGATGACCGCGACGGCCCGCTCGTCCGGAACGTCGCCCGACTCATGCTGCTCGGACAGCACTGAGGGAACCGGCTCAGCGCTCCGTCGGAGTCTCGTGGGCATCGCCCGGAGCGACGTCACCAGCACCGGCACCGGCACCGGCACCGGCACCAGCACCGGCACCGGACGACCGGCGGACGGCCTGTCGCACCGCAGCACGAAATGCCGACTGGCCAGATGGGCTCTCGTCAGCTTCCAGGCTGAGCAGCCGGGAGTCCACGACCTCGTGCCGCTGCAGGATTGTCGAGACGAAGGCCTGGACCACTCCAGCGGCGGGCAACGCCATGATTGCGCCGAGCGGGCCGAGCAACGTGCCGCCGGCGATTGCTGATCCGAACGCCACCGCCGGGTGCAGGTCCATGGTCTGGGAGGTGATCTTGGGCGACAACAGGTAGTTCTCGATCTGCTGGTACACGGCGATGAAGATGATCACGTACACCGCAGAGATGGGGTTGTTCACGAGCGCCACGAGCAACGGCAGCGCCCCCGCCAGGTACGTGCCGATCGCCGGGATGAACTGGCTGATCAGACCCAGCCAGAGCGCCAGGGCGAGCGGCGACGGCAGTCCCATCAGGGCGAAGGCCACCCAGGCGATCCCAGAGGCGAGCACGGCGAGCAACAACCGGGAGTAGAGCCACCCGCCGGTCTTCTGGATGGCGAGCTCCCAGAGCAACAGCACTGTCCGCTGGTTCCGCTCGGGCAGCACCGAGCACACCGTGCGACGGAGCTTCGGGCCCTGAGATGTCATGTAGTACGCAAACAACGCAACGGTGAACGCCTGGAAGATCAGCCCCACCACCTGACCCGTGACCGACAGGACGCGCCCGCCGACGTTCTGTGCCAAGCCGGTGAGGTCGCTCTGGTAGCTCTCGATCTGCTCGGTGATCGTGTCGGTGGTCAGCTCGGTGGAGAAGGTGTCGTTGATCCAACCGGTGCCGTTGTCGAGGTAGTCAGGGGCTCGGTTCACCAGTTCGGTGACCTGGTCAACGACGAGGCCACCCATGACGAAGAGGAAGATGCCGGTGCCGACGAACACCAGTAGGAAGCACATGAGCGTGGCGACGCTCCGTTTCCACCCCCGGTCCTCGAGCTTGTCCACCGCCGGTTCCACCGCAAACGAGAGGAACAGTGACACCACCACCAGCAGCAGCAGACCGCTCAGCCGGGTGAATACGTATCGGCCGAACTGGAACAGGGCCACGGCGACCATGACCGACACGGCCACCCGCCAGAACCATCGGGGCACACGACCATCACCGGCGTTGACGACGAGCGACGACGCTCCACCGTCGGTCACGGACCCACCAGGATCTGCGCCGGACGAAGCCAGTTCATCGGCGTCACCCACGCCCTCAACTCTCCCACCGACAGCGAGTCGCCGAGCGGACCCGGGGAATCGACCGTCGGTGCGTCGAACTCAGCCGGGGCCGAACATGCGGAGCCACTGCTGCGGTGTCGTCGGCTTGAACACCACGTTGCGCTCACGGGTGTCGCCGAGTCGGGCGCAGGACTCGACCGAGTACTGGTGACCCGGATACAGGACGACATCGTCGGGCACGGCCGCCAGCGTCTGGGTGAGGCTGTAGTACAGCGCCTCGGGATCACCGCCGGGGAGGTCGGTCCGGCCGCACCCGTCGAGGAAGAGCGTGTCACCGGCGACGAGCCGGCCATCGACCAGGAAGCACTGACTCCCGGGCGTGTGACCCGGCGTGTGGATCAACTCGATGGGGACAGCACCAACATCGACGACGTCCCCGGGAGCGTGCGTCTCGAGATCCTCGGGGGTTAGGTCGGTCACCTTCAGGATCCACTCGGCTTCGTCAGCCTGGACGTGCACGGGAATGCTCACGAGCGACAACAGTTCAGCCGCACCCTCGATGCGCATGCCCATCATGGAGCCGCCGCAGTGATCGGGGTGGTAGTGCGTGACGAGCGCCCCGGTGAGCCGCATTCCATCTGCAGCAGCGGCATCGACCAGGTCCGCAACCCCGTAGGCCGGATCCACCACCACACACTCTCCTGTCTGACGGTCCCCGACGAGGTAGGAGAAGTTGACCATTTGACTGGCCACCGGGTCTCCGACGGCGAAGTCACGCCCAGCGAGGAGTTGACGGAAGTAGCAGCGGTCGGCGTTGTGCGTCGTCGCATCGATCACCCCGACACGGTACCTGCCGCGACGTTGGCCGCTCCCGGGCCGTCGCTCGATCCGCGGACCCGGGTCCTCAGTCGGCCCGGGACTGCCGGTCGCGATCAACATCCGTAACATGTGTTCGTGATTGGCGTCACCGACCGGGAGCAGGGGCTGCGCCACTGTGTGACCCCGGCGGCCACAATGGAAGCGCCCGCCTCGTCGCTGAGCGACGTACTGCCCACCGCACAGCTCGCAGCGAACGGTCGACCCGTGGGCGAACTCCGCCACCAGCTCTACCGCATCCCGAACGCCGTCAATGCAGCGCACGTCGCCGGGTTGTGGATCCAGTCGGTCGGCCTTCTCTGGCTCGTGGCGTGGTGGGGCCACCCGCTCGGCTGGGTCCTGGCATTCCCGTTGATGGGTCGGTCATTTGCTCGCTTTGCGATCCTCGGCCACGAGGCCGCCCACCGGCTGTTGTTCTCCAACCGCAGCGCCAACGACCTCGTCGGGGCGTGGCTCATCGCCTATCCGGCGTTCGTGCCGATCGACGCCTACCGGCGGGGGCACATGGCTCACCACAAGCAGGAGTTCGGACCGAACGAACCCGACGCCGCCCTCTACGCCGGCTACCCGATCAGCGCCGAGTCGTGGCGGCGGAAACTACGCCGTGACGCCACCGGCGAGTCCGGCTGGAAGAACTTGAAGCTGCTCCTGTTGGCCTTCCGCTCGCCCACGGCACGCATCGTGGCTCTACGCATCACTGCCTGGCAGGTCCTCCTGTTCGCCGGTCTCTGGTGGATCACCGGCCGATGGTGGGTCTACCCGTTGTTCTGGCTCCTGCCCTGGATGACCGTGTGGCGGGTTCTCAACCGACTGCGGGCCGTGGCCGAACACGGAGGATTACGAGCATCCGACGATCGCCGGGTGACGACGCACCACGTGCGCCAGTCGATCTCGGCCCGGTTCTGGATGGTCCCGTTCAACACCGGCTGGCACCTGGCACACCACGTCGACATCGGAGTGCCGTTCTCCCGGTTGCCCGAGTTCCACCGACAACTCGTGCGGGCCGGTTACGTGACCGACGACCTCACGTGGCCGACGTATCGCTCACTCTGGAAGCACGCCCACCGAGCACGCTCCTGAGCACGGAGCTCACGAGCCGGACAGACCGCGGAACGTCACCCGGTACGCCGGTCGGCCGACGCGCCAGATGATCCCGTCGTAGAGGAAGTGCAGCGCGCTCAGCGACAGCGCCACCACGAACGCCGCCACACCGATCGACGTGGTCATGGACCAGTAGACCAACCAGACCGCCCCGACCCCGAAGAGCACCACTGCAGGCCACGGTCGCAGGACCGCCGTCACGCGGGCGAGCAGGGATCGGGGAGTCGCTGCAGTCCGGCTCCGCAGTGACCGGGCGACCACCACGTAGTACTCCGCGGCGTGACTCCCGATGAACCCCAGCAGCGCCGCCATGGGCGCAAAGGGAGCGACTGCGAACATGACCATGGTGCTACCGAGGTACCAGTGCTTGGCCCGGTTCTGTGGACGGACCCGCTCCTGTTGCCACCAGCGCCGGCCGAGGGCGATGGTGAGGACCAGCATCACCGGAGCGAGCAGTGCGCCGACCGGCCGGGCGTCGGCGAGCAACCCGGCGGTCCAGGTGTTCATCCCCGGCTCACCAAGGTCGAGCACACCGGAGCTGAACTGGTCGCCAAGTCGAGGAGACGCCACCGCAGCGGTCAGCGCCGTGGCGAAGCCCGCGAAGATGAGCCAGCGCTCCACCCCGGGCCGATCCTGGCCGACACGGCGGCCGTACAGACGAACCAGGCCGTAGCGCTGCTGCAGCGTGTGAAAGACGTTCCACGAGGCTCCGATGATCGCGAGCGCAACGAACGCCTCCGTCCACAGGACCGCCACGGCAACGACCACGACGACCGGCGCCAGGGTGAACACGAGTCGGCGGGACCGGAACGTCGCCCCGTCGCCGTAGACGAGTGGAATGGTGAGGAGTTGGTGGCTGTAACTGAACGCATAGGTCACGGCAACCGCTGCAGCCACCCGGTCGGCGAGGAACGCCCCGAGCAGTGCGAACGGTACCCACGCCCACACCAGCGCCTGGTCGGCCCACGGTGCGCCGAGCCAACGGGTCACCGGCGCCACCACGTGCGTACCGGCCGCCTCCGGCTCGGCCGCCGCCGGTGCGTCGGTCGCCGGTTCATTCACCGCCGGTGCCACAGATATACCGTACCCCTCACCCGACGCCCGTTCACGGGCTGAATGGTGTTCCCGGCGCAGTCCAGCACCACCACTACCCTGCAGGGGTGCCCCCGACGACCGACGCCGCCAGTTCGCCACGGGTTGCGTTCCTTGGTCCGGCGGGAACCTTCAGCGAACAGGCGATCCACCACCAGACCGATCTCGCTGGCACAGATATGCTCGCACTCCCGACCATGGGCGACGTCCTGTTCTGCGTCAACGAGGGCGGAGCGGATCTGGGTGTCGTACCGATCGAGAATGCCATCGAGGGCACGGTCAACGCCACCATCGACACGCTGGCGTTCGATGTCGACCTGCTGATCCAGAGCGAACTGATCGAACCGGTGGATCTGCACCTGCTCGTTCGTCCGGGCGAGCAACTCAGCGACGTCACAACCGTGACCAGCATCCCCGTCGCCACAGCACAGTGTCGTTCGTGGCTGCGCGAGCACCTGCCCGGCGTGTCGATTCGTGCCGCGAACTCCACCGCAGAGGCCGCCTCGAACGTGTCGGAGTCCTCCGAAGTGGGCTTGGCCGCAATTGCCAACCTCCGCGCTGCGGAGGTGTACGGCCTCGAGGTGGTCGGCCGTGACATCGAATCGCATCCGGAGAACGAAACTCGGTTCGTCGTCGTCAGCCGCCACGGTGTGCCGGCACCCACCGGTCACGACAAGACATCGCTCGTCGTGTTCCAACGAGCTGATCGACCCGGGTCGCTGCTCGCCATCCTCCAGGAGTTCGCCGCCCGCTCGATCAACCTGACACTGCTCCTCAGCCGACCGACCAAGACCTCACTCGGGGACTACTGCTTCTTCCTCGACCTCGTCGGGCACATCACTGACGACGTCGTCGCAGACTGCCTGCGAAACCTCAAGGCCACGCAAGCCGATGTGAAGTTCCTCGGGTCCTACCCCGCCGCCGGATCGAGCGCTCCATCGGTCAGGCAGTCGGCAACGGCGGCTCAACTTGACGCCGCTGAGTGGGTCGACTCGATCCGCCGAATGGTCCACTGATCGTCCGAGGTAGCCATCCCGGCGCGTCGGATCCCTAGGATTGATCAATGCGTCGCATCTGCCTGATCCTGTTCGCCTCGCTCGCCGTGGTCGCTCTCGGGGCGTGCGGGGGTAGCGACGAGAAGTCCACCGAGACACTCGCCCCCACCACCGCCGGCCCGACTGGATCCGTGACGATCGGGGCGCTCCTCGACCTCACCGGGCCCGGCTCCACGCTCGGAACCCAGTCCCGGGCGGCGCTCGAATCAGCGCTGGTGGAGGCATCGTCGAGGGGCGTGTCAGTGACGCTCGACGTGCGCGACACCGGGAGCGACCCGGCCACGGCACTCAAGGAGATCCAGGGGCTCCACGAGTTGGGGATCACGACGGTGATCGGGCCGCAGACCTCCTCGGAGGCCAGGGAGGTGCTCGACTTCGCCAATCAGAACGGGATGCTCGTGATCAGCCAGGGCAGCACGGCCTCCACGCTCGCCTTCCCCGGCGATGCGCTCTACCGGCTGGTCCCCACCGATCAGGTTGAGGGGGTCGCCTCAGGTGATCTGATCACCGTGAACCCCGGCCCCAGGCGCGTCGTGGTCGCCCACCGCGACGACGCCGGCAACGCCGGACTGGCGAGTGCCGTGAGTGCGACGGTGACCGCACGTGGCTCGACGGTCGTCGAAGGGCCGGTCTACCCGGCCGACGATGCCGACTACGCCGAGGTGGCGAGGGAAATCGCCGACGCAGTCGGGTCGGGCGGCGAGGAGGAGACGGTCGTCTACCTCGCCGGCTTCGAGGAGGTCGCCGACATCCTGGCCGCCTCCTCGACGATCCAGACGCTCGAGAACGTCCCCTTCTACGGAGGTGACGGCTCGGCGAAATCCGCCGCCATCATCGAGAATGTCGAGGCTGCGAAGTTCGCCGCCGGATCCGCCCTCGGCTACCCGAGCCCGCTTCCGACGATCTCTGGGGACGCCACGGCACCTCCGGAACCACTCACCAAGGCGGTACCGGACGCCGACCCCTTGGCATTCGCCGCCTACGACGCCCTGGTGATCGTGCTGACCGCACTCCAGGAGGCAGGTTTCGCCGCCACCGGAACCGAGCTCCGCAATGCCTTCGCTGCCGCCGCCAACGGCTTCGACGGGGTGAGCGGCGCCGTCCAACTCGACTCCGCCGGGGATCGATCCACCATGCCCTTTGCGTACTGGGGTGTCTGCGATGTCGACGGGACCTACGAGTGGCGTGAGCTCGGCGACTGGGTGCCCCCGACGACTCCGGGACAGCCGGGCGTCGTTGCCTACCTCGGCTGCCAGACTGGTGGAGTGGGCGCCGCACCGGCGCCCTGAGCCGTGCGCCCAGTCCGTTTCGACGGTGGGGCGAACATCTGGAGGGATGGCAGAGCGGACGAATGCGACGGTCTTGAAAACCGTTGGGCCTTCACGGGTCCCGTGGGTTCGAATCCCACTCCCTCCGCTCCATGACGACACCGACTCACACGAGGGGGCCTCGCCGTCATCGAGTCGACCGCAGCCGCATTCAACCTGACCTCGACCGGTGGCGAGGTCGTGGTGATCGCCCTGACCGTGTTCGTTGGCGTCCTCGCCGGGATCCTCTCGGCGATGCTCGGCGTCGGCGGTGCGGTGGTCACAACACCCGCAGTCCGGCTGCTCGGGGCGACGCCGATCGAAGCGGTCGGCTCGACGGTGCCGGCGACCATGCCGGGAGCGATCGCCGGGGCGCTCCGCTACACCCGGGAGGGACTCGTCGACTGGCGCTGTGCTCTCGGACTCGGGATCTCGGGCGCCGCACTCTCGCTGGTTGGTGCGCTCACCTCGACAGTCATCGACGGCGGTCTGCTCATGGTGCTCACCGCCGGCCTCATGCTGTGGTCGGGAGTCACCGTGGTCCGAGGGATCGAGCCACAGGGTGCCGATCCGGAGTCGAGCGATGCCGCAGAGCGATCAGTTGCCCGGGGGACCACGCTCGCGGGAATCACACCTCCCCTCACCGAGGCCGACGCCTCTCTCGCAACCTCGACCGCCCTACCGTCACGCCCACTCCTCCCGATCATCGGGTTGGGCATGCTCTCGGGGTTCATCGCCGGTCTGCTCGGGATCGGCGGCGGGATCCTCATGGTGCCAGTGCTGACGGGACCACTGCGCACCCCGGTGAAGTCCGCCGTGGCGTCGAGTCTCGTGGCCGTCGCCATCTTCAGCGTCCCGGCGTTGATCGCCCACGGCTTGCTCGGACACATCGACTGGTGGTTCGCAGTTCCCTTGATGGCGGGGGTGGTGCCCGGAGCTCGCATCGGTGCGCGCATCACCATCGGGGCGAGCGATCGGACCGTCCGCCTGCTGTTCGGAACGCTGATCGTGGCCGTTGCCATTGTCTACGGAGCGACCGAAGCGCTGGCGTTGTTCTAGACGTCTTCGCCCCTCAGTCGGAACGAACCGGCCACACCAGCCGATACCAGTGAAAGCGTGGACAGCCTTCACATACGCTGCGTATGCTCAAGATTCTCAACGTCAAGCCAGCTGGGCGCAGCGCCGGGAGGGACGATTGGCACGCACACCACGGGGGCAGCAGACCCGGGACGACATCCTCGCCGCAGCGCTGAGCGAGTTCGCCGAGCGTGGCTACCAATCGGTCACCATCGAGGAGATCGCCGCCGCAGCCGGCGTGACCAAGGGCGCCGTCTACCACTGGTTCACCGACAAGGATGACCTCGGCCGCGAGCTCCAACACCAGCTCTACGAGCGCATGAGCTCCACCGCCGCCGCAGCGTTCACCCCCGACGGCGACCTGGTCGACGACATGTCCCGCGCCTTTCAGGTGTGGCTGGCGGCCGTCGGCGACCTCGGCGAGGCCCGGTTCTTCCTTCGCGACGCCTGGGTGATCCCCGCCCTCGACGAGGGGGGCCGTGTCGACCACGAAGCGGCCGTCGAGATCGTCGAGTCCGTCCTCGCCGACGCCGTCGGTCGCGGCGAGGTCGTCGCCATCGATCCCGAGGCCACCGCGCGCATCCTCATGGGTGCGTGGGCCGAGGCGACGCTGTTCGTGCTGCGCACCGGCCGACGAGCCGAGGCGGTCGCCGTGATCGAACGACTCGTGCGGGCGTTGCGACCCGACCACGATCAGCACACGTCGAGCGTCCGACCGAACGTCGTCCCACAGGAGGCCCCAGCGTGAATCCACCAGCCACCGGTACCCCGGTTCAACTCCACGGGCTCGCCGCCCGGGACGCAGCCCACCTGATCCACCCCGTGACCGAGCCACGTGAGATGACCGAACGTGGCCCGCGCATCGTCACCGCTGGCGACGGCTGGTGGGTCACCGATGATCGGGGCCGACGAATCATCGACGGGTTCGCCGGGCTGTGGTGCGTCGCCGTCGGCCACGGGCGGCCGGAGATCATCGCTGCGGTGACCCGGCAGCTCGAGGAACTCGACTACTTCACGACGTTCCACGGACAGTCACACCCACGCGCCATCGAACTCGCCGAGCGGCTCGCCGGAATGTTCAATCCCGCCTACGGGCTGGAGCACGTGATGTTCTCCTCGGGAGGATCCGAGGCCAACGAGACGAACTTCAAGATCGTCCGCCAGTACTGGGCCCTGCGCGGCGAGGACCGGCGAACCATCGTCGCTCGCCATCACGGCTACCACGGGTTGACGATCGCCACGATGTCGGCCACGGGAATCCTGCCGATGCACTGGAACTTCGGACCCAACGCCAGCGGGTTTGAGCACGTGGCCGCTCCCTACTGCTACAAGTGCGAACTCGGCCTCACGTACCCCGACTGCGGACTGGCGTGCGCCAACTCCCTGGAGCAGCTCGTCGAACAGGTCGGGGCCGAGTCGATCGGCGCGTTCATCGCCGAGCCGGTGATCGGAGCCGGTGGCATCATCCCGCCGCCCGACGACTACTTCCCCAGGATCCGCGAGATCTGCGACCGTCACGGGATCCTGTTGATCGTCGACGAGGTCGTCACCGGGTTCGGGCGGACCGGGAGGATGTTCGGCCACGAGCACTGGGGCGGGATCCGGCCGGACCTGGTGACGCTCGCCAAGGGGCTCACCAGCGGGTACCAGCCGCTGGGGGGTTCGGTGGTGGCGGACCACGTGTGGGACACGATCGCCGACGGGCTGCCCAACCAGATGCCGTTCAGCCACGGCTTCACCTACAGCGGCCACCCGGCGGCTTGCGCAGCCGCCCTGGCCAACCTCGACATCATCGAGCGGGACGGGCTGGTCGACAACGCCGCCCGGGTCGGTGCCTACCTGCACGAGCAACTCCACGAACGCCTCGGCGGGTTCGAAACTGTCGGCGAGATCCGCGGCATGGGCCTGATGGCCGGGATCGAATTCGTCGCCGACCGCAACACCAAGCGGGGATTCACCCACCCCCACACCGCCTGCACGACCGTGGAGCTCGAGGCGTGGGAGCGTGGGCTCTACTGCCGGGCCATGGGCATCGAGACGGTCGGGCTGGCGCCGCCGCTCAGCATCGACCGCGACTGCGTGGACCAGATGGTCTCGATTCTGGTGGAGTCGGTCACCGAGATGGAGCGCCAACTGCTGCCCGGCGAACGATCCCGGGCGGAGCGCTTCAGTCACCGCTACGGCTCGGCCCAGGAGATCTTCGACCGCATGGTCGAGCGTTTCGATGCCGACCGAGCAGCCGACGCCGACCTGGTCGTCGCGTTCGCCCTGACCGGCGACGAGGGCGGCACCTGGACGGTGACCATCCGTGACGGCGCCATGGACCTGAGCGGGCCAGCCGACGCTCCGTCCACGTCACCGACCGTCACCATCAACGCCAGCGCCGAGGACTACGTCCGGATGGCCAACGGCGAGCTCGATGGCGCCGAGGCGTTCTCGACCCAACGCCTGTCGATCGACGGCGACCTGACCGCGGCCGTGCTGCTCTCGCAGCTCGGCCTCATGTGAGCCGGTCGACGACCGGGAGGGAGGTTCCGTGCGCGCGCTCGTGTTCATGACCGACCCGGGTGAGATCCCGGCTCCTCCACCGGACGCGCCGCGGCTCGTCCAGCACCTGGCGACGACCCCGATGGCGCTCGAGGACGTCCGGGACCCGGCCGTGCTCGGTGACGACTGGGCGGTCCTGCGGACCCGGATGTGTGGCATCTGCGGGTCGGACTCCAAGCAGGTGCTCATGGACTTCGACGACGCAGCTGACAACCCGATGACAGCGTTCATCTCGTTCCCGCAGGTGCTCGGCCACGAGGTCGTCGCCGACGTGGTCGACGCAGGTCCGGCGTTCGACCTCCCCGTCGGCCAGCGGGTCGTGCTCAACCCGTGGCTCTCGTGCGCGCCCAGGGGCATCGAGCCGCCGTGCCCGGAGTGTGCGGTCGGCAACTACAGCGCCTGCTGGGGGTTCCTCGACGGACGACTCGCCCCGGGCATCCACACCGGGAACTCCTCGGACGCCACGGGTGGATTCGCCGACCTGCTCCCCGCCCACAGGCTCATGTCGTTCCCCGTTCCCGACGACGTGCCCGACGAGGTGGCGGTGCTCGCCGACCCGTTCTCGGTGTCCCTGCACGCCATCACCCGTAACCCGCCACCGCCCGGCGGTCGCGTCGTGGTCTACGGGGCGGGCGCTCTCGGGACCACGGCCACCACCATCCTCCGGTCGTTGTACCCCGACGTGGAGGTGGCCACCGTCGCCCGCTGGCCGGCGCAGACGGCGCTCGCCGCGAAGCTCGGCGCCACCGTGTTCCAGCCTGAACCGCGCGAGGCGCTGATCGAGGAGCTCGCCGAGTGGTGCGGGGCGACCCTGCGTTCGCCGTGGGAGGGCCTCCCGATCGCGTACCCGAGCCACATCGACTGCGTCTACGACACCGTCGGGTATCCCGAGACCGTCGAGGTCGCTCTCCGGATCCTGGGCCACGGGGGCAGGCTGGTACAGCTCGGGGTGGCGTCGCCCGCTCGGTTCGAGTGGACGCCGTGGTACTTCAAGGAGCTGCATCTGGTCGGGTCCAACGCGTTCGGGGTCGAAGAGGTCGACGGCGTCCGCCAGCACGCCATCGAGCACTACCTGGATCTGGTTCGCGACGGTCGAATCGACCTGACCGGGATGCTCACCCACACCTTCCGGCTCGACGAGTGGCGCAGCGCATTCACCACCATCATCGATCAGGGCGAAAACAACGCCATCAAGGTGGCGTTCGACTTCAGGTGAGCGGTCCAGACCAACTCGCCGGACCCGGAGCGGCTCCACTCACGGTGTTCCGTGGTGGCCCGATCCTGACGATGGGACCGAGCGGCACCGCTGAGTCACTCGTCGTCCGGGGCGACCGGGTGGAGGCGGTGGGCGAGCGAGCTCTGGGCGATGCCGCTGCCGCTGCGGGAGCCTCCGTCGTGGAACTCGACGGACGCACCGTCGTCCCCGGGTTCATCGACGCCCACTGTCACCTGTCGGTCACCGCACTCGAGGCCGAGTGGTTGGACTGCACCACGATCGCCGATGACGCCGCCCTCGCTGGCGGCCTGCGGCATCTGGCGGACGCCCGTCCCCAGGTGGACTGGGTCCGAGCGTGTCGGTGGGACGAATCGACCGGCATCCGACCGACTCGGTCGCTGCTCGATGACGCCGTCGGGGACCGCCCGGCGATCGTCGTGCACCACACGTTCCATCAGGCAGTGGTGAACTCCGCTGCGCTCGACCGGCTGGGAATCGGACGCAACACCGTCGACAACACCGGAGTCACACCCGGTGGCATGGACATCGAGGACATCGAACGAACGGGGAGCGGAGAGCCGACCGGCTTGCTGCTCGAACGAGCCTTCGGACAGGCGCACGCCGAGTCGGTTCGGGCGTTCAGCGATCCGGAGCGCTTCGAGGAACTACTCATCGCACGCGGGCTGGCGCTCCATCGACACGGAATCACCGCAGTCCACGACGCCGCAGTCGACGCCACCAGCGAGGTCCGTTACCGAGCGCTCGCTGCTCGGGGTGACCTGCCCGTATCGGTGCTGATGATGCCCGCCGCCACGCCGTTCCTGTCCAACGACCTCGGTGACCGATTGGACGGTCCGGTGACGGGCGAGGGTGACGAGTGGCTCCGTGTCGGTCCGGTCAAGTGCTTCGCCGACGGCGGCGTGGCCCCAGCGATCGACGTCCACCACCACGGACACCACGTGGCGTTCGGTCGGCGTTTCGACGATCTCGCCGACGCTGTGCTCGCCGCCACCGAACGCGACTTCCGTGTCGCAGTGCATGCGATGGGCAACGCCGGGGTTGCCTCGGCGCTCGACGCATTCACCGCTGCCGCTCGCCGACACCCGGGCGGAGACCACCGGTTCAGGCTGGAACACGCCGGTATGGCATCGAGTGCGCTCGCCCGGCGCGCCGCCGGTATCGGAGCCGTGGGTGTGGTCCAACCGGGGTTCGTGGAGCACGTGGGGCGGAGCACCGCCGGCTTCGAGCCCGACGATGCCACATGGTTGCCCTTCGCCACGCTCGCAGAAGCAGGGGTAACGATCGCCGGATCGTCCGACGACCCCTGTGGACCCATCGACCCCATCCGTTGCGCTTGGCTGGGAGCGCAACGCCGTACGTCTGACGGGATCCCGGTCACCCCCGCCGAGGCGGTACCCGTCGACGACTGGCTACGGGCCTACACCGCCGGAGCGGCCCACGCCGGGGGTCAGGAACACGAACGGGGATCGCTGCGACCCGGTCTACGAGCGGACCTCGTGATCCTGTCGCCGACGAACACCGGCCCGGCTCCGTTCCGGATCGCCGCCACGTGGGTCGGCGGCCGACGGGTGTATCCGTTGTCGGTCTGACATCGTGATCCCGAGGTCTTGTCGACCGACCTGTGTAACAATCGTTAGCAACTGGTTTTTGTGCGGATCGGCCCGGTCGCAGCAGATGAGCGAGATGAAGGTCCCATCCATGGAGGTCCTGTTCGTGTCGAACCGGCTGCTCGCCCCGAATGTTTTGCGAACTGCAGCAGTGGCGGTGTTGCTCGCCGCCGGGCTCGTGGCGTGCGCTGCGCCGTCGGGCGGAACGACGGTGACACAGGGCTGGTACTCCGGGGAGATCTCCGTCCTGACCAACCCAGTCGTGTACGCCTACGACGGTGTGGCCGGGCAGGATCTGAACCTTGCGTACTTCATCGGATGCTGCGAAAGGCCACCGCTGACGCTCGTCGCTCCGGACGGAACCCCAGTTCCGGTCGCTGAGCAACGAAACGTCGACACCCGGCGCTTCATCCTGCCGGCGACCGGGCGGTACACGATCCGCCTCGACAGCCCCGGCGTTGACCTCGGAGTACGGCGCTACGACCTCGTGGTGAGTCGGGACGAGGACCGCGGACCCACCGGGCTCGGTCGGCTCGGTTCGGTGCTCGTCGGGCAGCGGGTGACGTACGACTACGCCGGCACCGCCACCGAACGGCTCAACCGCTACGGCGTCCAGCGGATCGTCGGCCCGGGTGGTCTCGAGGTCACCAACAACGGCCTCCGCAGCGCCCAGGTCACCCTGCCCGTGACCGGCGTCTACCGGCTGACCGTCGGGTTGTCGAACGCCGTGATCAGCAACGATCTGGGCCCGATCGACGCTGGACTCGGGGCGACGGCGTTGCCCGAGCTGCTCCCGGGTCAGCACGCCGACGTCCGCTACACCGGCACCGCCGGAGAGGCGCTCGGCATCGGCACGTCGAACTCGGCGTACTCCGTCGAACTCCGACTGCCGGGCGACGCGCCGTTCCCGGCGGGCCTGCCCAGCCGTGGAACCCGTTACGTCCTGCCCGTCGACGGGACCTACCTGATCGCCCTCACGGGCAACCCCAACTTCGGGTCAGCCGGCACCAACCTCCTGCTGAGCGCCGATCTGGACCTCGGCGAGCGTGGCGAAGGCTCGTGGCTGGCAGTCGGCCGGGTACAAGGTCAGTCCTTCACCGTCACCTACGAGGCACCCGCCGGGGCCCAGGTCCGGCTCCGGACGCTGGACCCGCCCGGTGTGAAGCCGGCCATCGTCGTGACCGCCCCCAGCGGGTCGACCGTCGAGGGCGTGCGCGACCCCGAACCACCGGTCGTGAGTGACCCGTGGTCGACCTACACGCTGAGCGAATCGGGAGCCCACCGGATCCTGGTCATCCCGGCCTCCAGCTTCGACGGCGGGAGCATCACCCTCGAGATCGACGCCCTCCCCTGAGGCGCCCGAGCGCCCGAAGGCCGTGGCGACACCCGGCGGTCAGTCGACGCCGAATCCCGTGTCCCTGCGGTCGGGGCGCAGAACCGAGATCGGGTCGCGCAGGTCGTCGACGTACCCCAAGGCGTAGCTCCCCAGCGAGTACCCCATGAGCCGTTGCACGCTCTCGGGCAGGGTTCGCGCCACCTCCAACGGCACCGAGAGGTACTGGTTCTCCTCCTGACGCAACCATCCGAGCGTGTAGTCCACGTTCAGACCCACACGGGTCTCGTCGCTGCGATTGGCGCCGCCGCCGTGAACGGTCGAACCGGTGTAGATCACGACCGAACCCCGGGGCATGGTTGCTCCTGTAGCGTCGGCGTCCGTTGCGGTGACCGATGGAAGTCGGTGACTTCCCGTCACGACCCGGGTGGCGCCGGTCGCCTCGGTGAAGTCGGTGAGCGCCCAGATGGTCGAGACCTCCACGACCAGTTCGGGCGGGAACGGGTGGAAGTCGAAGCACCACTGGTCCCGGTGGAGTCCCTGGGCCGGCGACCCGGGACCGATCGCGATGGCCTGGGTGAGGTGCAGCTGGAACGTCGACTTGTCCGGACCGAGGACCCGGTCGACCACGTCGAGGACGAGGTCGTGGGCGATCAGGCCGACCGACGACGACGACCTGCCGAGGATGGCCCCGACGCGCCGGGTGTTGCGACCCTCGAAGTCGTCGGCGCCGGGCCGGACGGCGTCGAGGTGCGGCCGGAGCTCGGCCAGCACGGCGTCGCAGGTGGCCTCGTCGACGAGTCGCTCCACGATGCACACTCCGTCCTCGGCCACTGCTGCAGCGACGTCGGCGCTCGTTGCCGAGGCACCGTCGAAGCGAGGGATCGGTGCGGCGCTCACGCCCCAACCACCACCGGACGGTCGCCCGGCCTGGGGTCGACCAGCGGGCAGCGGGTGCCTTCGTAGATCGTCGGCATGCACCGATTGCAGTGGACACATCCGGAAGCTTCGGCGGTCCCGGCAAACCAGCCGTTTATCAGGTTCGGATCGTGCAGCAGGGCACGACCCATGGCAACGAAGTCGAAGCCTCCGTCGATCGCCGACTCGGCCGTCGACATCTCACTGATCCCTCCGAGCAGGACGAGCGGCAGCGTCAGCTCCTCGCGGAACCGACGGGCCATCGGCAGGAAGTACGCCTCGGAGTAGGGGTAGGTGCGCAGGAACCGAGAGCCGACCAGCCGGAACACGCCCCGCAGGTACCACGGGAGCGTCTGTCGGAACTCCCGCAGCGGAGCGGCCCCCTTGAACAGGTACATGGGGTTGGCGAGCGAGCTGCCTCCGGTGAGCTCGAGCGCGTCGAGGTGGCCGTCGTCCTGGAGCCAGCGGGCCACCTGCAGGCTGTCGTCGAGCTGCAGGCCCGTTCGGACACCGTCGACCATGTTGACCTTGGCGGTGACAGCGACGTGGGCGCCGGCACCTGAGCGGACTGCCTCGACGATCCGTCGGGCGAGTCGGGCGCGGCCGGCGAGAGTGCTCCCCCACTCGTCGTGACGACGATTGAGCGCCGGAGACAGGAATGCACTCGGGAGGTAGTTGTGACCCAGGTGCACCTCGAGCGAGTCGAATCCGGCATCGGTGGCGCGGGCCGCCGCTGAGCGGAAGTCTCCGATGACCCGCTCGAGGTCGGCGGTGCTGGCAGCACGCGTGCGCCGCAATCCGAGCGGATTGAACATCCGACCGGGAGCGATGGCCGAGACGCCATTGGACGCAGCGTTGGCCACCGGGCCGGCGTGTCCGAGTTGCGCCGCAACGAGCGCTCCCTCGGAATGGACAGCATCGGTCAGGCGCCGCAGGTCTCGAGCCGTTCGGTCGTCGAGCACCAGACACCCGGAGTCCGTACGTCCCTCAGGAGCCACGGCGAGGTAGGCCACGGTCGACATGGCCACGCCACCGGCGGCCATCCGACGGTGGAACTCGATGAGTTCGTCGCTCACCACGCCATCCGGTGTGCGACCTTCGAAGGTCGCAGCCTTGATGGTGCGGTTGCGCAGCCTCAGAGGCCCGAGCGTCGCCGGTTCGAACAGGGCTGACACGCGAGCAGTCTGACCGATCCGCTCGGCCGGTGCGACGTTCAGGAGGACGACACGACCCGCAGCAGCGCCCCACCGGGGTGGGCCCGACGAGTGGGTGGGGCTGAGTTCCTTCGGCCTCGTTCTGCTGCACCCACTACAGTGATCGGGCCCGGAGAGGTGCCGGAGCCAGGTCGAACGGGCCTCCCTGCTAAGGAGGTGTGGGGGCAACCTCACCGTGGGTTCGAATCCCACCCTCTCCGCTCCGTGGTGGCGTCGGGGCCGTGCCTCTCGACGGCACGCCCCGACGAACACCCGATGCCCCGGCAGCGCCTCCGGCCTCATGCAGTTGTCGGAGGGTCACTGGACCCCTGATTTCCGGCGCTCGAACCCTGTGTGACCCATAACACGACGTTCGTGTTGCAGTTTGGTGACGAAATGACCTAAAACTGTCACCGAATCGAGCGGGTGACGCCCGAGAAAACGGCGCACTCCCATCCGCTCGCCGTCAATGTCGGAAGCATCGGAGGACGCCATGACCAGCCACCGGAAGCCGAAACTCAAGCGGAAGCCACTCGCACGGATCGGCGCCATCGGGGCAGCACTCGGACTCAGCGCTGCGTTCCTGCTGGGGGCATGCACCCCGGAGGAGCAGGCTGCGTTCGCGAAGTGGTACGAGGCGGAGAAGGCCTCCGACAAGTTCCCCAATGCGATCAGCGAGGACGGTCTGGCCCGGCTCCGGCAGTGCGAATCCAACGGCCGCTACGACATCACGAGTTCGAGCGGTCTGTACCGGGGCGCCTACCAGTTCTCCCAGTCCACCTGGAACTACGTCGCCCGTGACCACTACCCGGAGTTGGTCGGTGTCGACCCGGCACGGGCAATTCCGATGCATCAGGACAAGATGACCCGAGCGCTGTGGGCCACCGGTGGCCCCCAGCACTGGCCGGTCTGCTCTCGTCGGGTCTGAACCCGTCCACCCAACCGCTGCGTCGAACGTCGACCGGCGACCCCCCGCCTCGGCCGGACCCCTGCGGTCCGGCCGGGTCGCGTTCGGACCCGGGAGTCAGCACGCCGTTGGTCGCAGGGAGTCCTCGGCTCTAGGATCGTCGCTTCACCAGCGCTCGTAGCTCAATTGGATAGAGCATCTGACTACGGATCTCGCTCCCCCACAGCACCACACGCGAGCGGCTACTGAAACACGGTGTCGAAGATCGATCCGGCGTCGGACACGGTGACCGCCACCGTCCCCGTCGGCTCCGGCCCGTACGGGATGGCGTTCGGGGCGGAGAGCAACTGGGTGGCCATCATGGGTTCGGACACCGTGTCGAGAATCAACCCCGGTTGATCACCGGCGCGGACCCGTCCAGCACACCCGACGATGTTGCAGGAGCACGCCACCGAGTAGGTCGGTAGGCGCGCTACGCGCTCGCCCGGCCTTGCCCCGCCCCGCTGCCCGTCCTACCGTGTTGACAAGGACGGAAGGGGATGGCGATGCGGTTCAGGTTGATGCTGGTGACGGTCGGTGTGGCCGTTTGCGGATTGGTGGCGTCGGCGTGCGTGGCCCCACCGCCGACGCCCCCGCCGACCACAACCACGACAACGTCCTCCACGACCACGACCACGGTTCCTTCTGGTCCGAGCGTGATCGCCACCGTCGCCGTCGGCATCAACCCGCAAGGGGTGGCGTACGGCGGGTCGCGTATTTGGGTGGCCAACTACAGTTCGAACACGGTGTCGAAGATCGACCCGGTGTCGAACACGGTGACCGCCACCGTCCCCGTCGGCTCCAGCCCGTACGGGGTGGCGTTCGACGGGTCGAACATCTGGGTGACCAACCTCAATTCGAACACGGTGTCGAAGATCGATCCGGTGTCGAACACGGTGACCGCCACCGTCCCCGTCGGCTCCGGCCCGGTCGGGGTGGCGTTCGACGGGTCGAACATCTGGGTGACCAACCTCAATTCGAACACGGTGTCGAAGATCGATCCGGTGTCGAACACGGTGACCGCCACCGTCGCCGTCGGCTCC